>JGI10211J14876_10001366_pt1 | contig 10692 bp, 8 predicted proteins | sample Etolagsediment_FD_14876 | JGI IMG/M metagenome (IMG submission 14876)
TTGNTTAGAGCGTCGGTCTTATGAGCCGAAGGTCGAGGGTTCAACTCCCTCTGGATGCAAGCTATTTATATTTATTTAATATAAATAGTTAAAAACAAATAAAAAATTATGTTAATGGTTTTACTTCTTTGGCTGGGTTAAAAATACGATCATATGAACTCATAAAATATTGAGGAGGATATTTTTTAGGCATACTACCATAAAAATTAGGATATAAAGATGCAACATAAGCATTATATTTAATTAAATTTAATTTATATTCTAAACCAGGATTTGATTGAATAATTGTCATATGTGTATAGCATGTGCGACCCCATTTACACTTCTTTTCATTTGATTCATGATTATATTTTTCTTTTTTTTCTTGTTCAATTTCTCGTAGATAATCATCAATTGAGTAATCACTCGAAATTTTTTCATTATTTTTCAAAGAAGAATAATTTGATTTATTTTCTGTTTTAATAACTTTATTAGCAAATGAATATTGATAAAATGGTTGATTAAAACGAGGTTTAATAGATTGATGTATAGGTCGATGTATAGGTTGTTTAGATGGAATCAAAGATTGGACGTTTTTAGGTTTTATAGGTTTGTTATTTATTTTTATATTTTGTTTGTTAGATTTATTTTGATTAAGTTGTATGTAATTACCTTTTTGGTCAATATCTATAAGATATCCATTCGAATTATAAACATCGTTAAATTTGATTTCTAATACTTCTTTTCCATTTGCTTCTCCAATTATAGAAAATAAAACAACATAATAATTATCATTTTTAAATATTAAATCAGGAATTGATTGTTTTAAATTAGCAGTTCCTAAAGATAAATTTAATTGAAAATTATTCATAGTTAAAAAATTCTTTTGTTGGAAATCACTGTAAAGTTTTTCTTTAAAATATATAATAAAATATTCATTATTTTGTGCTAACTCAATAGACTCAATTAAATTATTTGTATAACTCATATTTATTTATAATAAATATTTTGTAGTATTTAAAAAAAAAATTAAATTTTATTTATTTATAAATTAAATTAAATTAAATTAAATTAAATTATTTGTAGATTTATTCTTCATCACTTTCTGCCTCTTCATCACTTTCTGCCTCTTCATCGACATCTACATCTTCTTCATCTGAATCAATGCCATATGCCTCAGGATCTTCTTCATCGATATCTTCATCATTGGTTTTCTCGCTTTCTTTCTCGCTTTCTTTCTCAGATTCAGTTTCCTCAATGACCTCATCTTTCTCTTCAGAACTTGCATACTCTTTATTATCTCCAGAAAAGGAATATGTGCTTGCGTCAAAACGCTTTTGGGGCATTTTCTGAACAATGAGTTCACTAAGACGATAACTGATACCAACCTTATTATTTACAATGTAAATACGAGGTTGAATAATCGGCTTAATATGCATACCAGCACGAACAAGACGACGTAGCTCCTCCCATGGGTCATCATATGAACTCCAATTAATTTCATTACGTGTAATTCCTTTATCGCCAATAATTTCTTCAATTAATGTAAAATTAGGTAGGTCGCCTTCCATTGTTTTCATAATTTTAAGCTTAATTTGTTCATTACCTTCTTTATCAGTACCAACAACCGAATTGAAGTAAGCAGACTCCGCAATTTCACGTGTCATTTTCTTAGCCTCTTTTGGCTTAAATAATTCATCTTTATTTTCCATAATAAAGTCAATAGCCTTTTGACTCAGTTCATTTGAAAAATCAAAAATGGTATCAACACCTTTTTGTTCTTGGGGTAGGTCTGTTTCTTTTTTAATATAAATAGAATAATCAGTTGTTCCTGCTTGACTTTCATATTTAGATACACCATAAATACAACGATGGTATGAACCAATAATTTTTCCAAATACTGTATTGTTCTTTGTATTTAATACGAGAGAGTTCCATTTATCGTCTTTTTTTCTTGGTTCACTAAAACCAATTTGTTCAATATCCAAATTTACTGATTCAGTATCATTTACATTCTTAGATGACTTTATGACCTTCAATGCATGAAGCTTGAAATTAATCCCAACCTTTGAATTCACAAAGTAAATACGAGGTTGAATTACACCCTGAATATGCATTCCAGGTTTAATAACTTCTTTTAATTTGCTCCAGGGATCTTCATAATCATCCCAGTTTAAATTTTCCTTAGTTGTTGTCATATTTCCATTTCCATCATCAGTTATATTCTCAATAACAACAAATAGATTAGGCTTATCTGAATCATAATCATTCATAATATTCAATTTAATTTGATCATCATCACGACTATCTTTCGTCATACAAGGTCCAAAAAATGCTGGGCTTTCCGCAAGATCGCGCGTTAGCTTTGAAGCTTCCTTTGGTTTCAAAATTGTTTTCTTATTATCTAATATATATTGAATACACATTTCATTGATTTCCCCGCATATATCAAATAATTTTTTAACACTTCCTTTTGATTCATTCATGTTTGTTAAATTCTTAATAGTAAGCGAATACTTCTTATTTCCTTGGTAATCATTAATTCCATAAATAACAGATGTAGGCGCCATTTCAATCAATAATGGTTTCTTATTAGTCGCATTTAGAATAGCAGCCATGTTGTTATTTGTTTTAGGGTTTTGTTTAGGCTCTGTAATAATGATAATATCTTTATTTAGTTCATCAATCTTAATAACTTCTGTATTTGTGTTTGTCTTAATTTCTTTTGTCATGTTAGTGGTATTTTTAACGGTGTTCATTCTTAATCGATATATAACTTTATATGTTCTTCTTTAAATATATTTTTTTTTAAATTAAATAATTCATTTTTTTTTTTTATTTAAAAAATATATTTAAAAATAAATGTATTTTTTATTAAAAAGATATATAAATATATATTGTTATTTATTAAATAATATGATAGAACCTAATACTAATTTATGTGCATCGATTAAATCGAAAAAAGAAAATAATACACAATGTCAATTAAAAAGAAAGATAAATACAAATTATTGTGGAAAACACCAAAATAATACAATTCTTTATGAAGATATATTTAAAAAAAAGTGTGAATGTAACCAAATTGAAGACGATTCAAATAAAATAATTTTATCAAAAGACGAATTAATGTATCATATAGAAACAAAAAAAACATTAAGTATTTATACATTACGTCAATCAATTAAACAATGTTATTTAAAAAATTTTATAATTACAAAACAATCTAAATCAAAACTAATTGAATGTTTAAAAGATTCTTTAAAAAAAGAGCGCCAATATTTAAATCATGAAAATATCATAATAAAAATACAAAGTTGTATTCGAATGTTTTTAAAAAAAAGAAGATATGAATGTTTTAACGAAATCGACATATTGAATATGGATACTAAAATGGATATTGAATCACCTTATTTCTATAGATTAGCTCATCAAAATAAATATTTTGCTTATGATATTCGTAGTTTAAATGCACTATTAAAATCAAATTATCCTAAATGTCCATATACATTTGTTGATTTTAGCGATGAACAAAAAAATACAATTAAAATGTATATCAATAAATTAAGTCAAGAAAACATAAAAGTAGAAGAAGAACTAATTTTAAATGAATGCCAAATTATTGAAAATAGAATAAAAGATTTATTTTATAATATTAACATGTTAGATAATTATACTTCACATAAATGGTTTAATAATTTAAATTTAAGTGAGCTTATTAAGCTTTATGTTTGTTGTGAAGATATTTGGAATTATCGAAGTCAACTCACAACTTTAGCAAAGCAAAATATAGTGGGTGTGAATAGTATATTTAATATTCCAATTATGATTATTAAAAAAGAAAGATCATTAAAAAAGATGAGACTTATATTACTTGATATATTTGAAAGAATGATATCAAATGGTATAGATATTCATGAAAAAAAATTAGGTGCTATTTTTGTTCTTAGTGCTCTTGTTGAAGTAAGTTTAGAGGCTGCTTATGCTCTTCCTCATTTAATTCAAGTTTAGGTGTTTTTTCGAATAATACTTTTTTAATATTGTTATAATTTGTTAGAATATCATTTGTTAGAATATCATTTGTTAGAATATCATTTTTTAGAATATCATTTGTTAGAATATCATTTTTTAGACTATCATTTTTTAGACTATCATTTTTTAGAATATCATTTTTTAGAATATCATTTTTTTCTTTTTGAATACATATTATTTTAAACCCATTTTCTATAAAATAATCTAATATTTTCGAGTATAATTTTATTAAGTTATCTTTCATTTGAGAAATATCATAAATATTTAAATTCATTTGATAATGAGTATTTACAATAGTAAGAATATTAAATATATAACTATTTTTCTCAATATTAATTTGATTTAAAATAAGATTTATATCATCTTCTTGATTATCATGAAAGAAGTATTTATTTTCAAAATAATAGTGTGTTTCATTATAATTATTATTAGGTTGTATATAGTTAATAGAGCCATTAAATCCAATATTTTCTTTTAATATGTGTAAATTCTTATTTTTAGAATACTGACTTGGTATAAACTCTAATAATTTTGTCATTGTAATAAATAAATATTCTTTGTATTCTTTTCTTCTTAATTGATTTTTAGGTCTTACAAGAGAATTGAATTTTTGAATTGATTTAACAAAGGATAATTCAAATACAGGATATGGTTTCATTGAAATCATTTGTATTTTATTACCAAAATGTTGAGGGATTGTTTTATGAAAATATACATCTGAATGATAATCAATTATTTTTAGGTTACTTAAAAATACATAAATCATCTCTTTATTTAGTGCAAAACATGGATTAGACAGAGAGTAATTTTTAACAAATGACGTATGACCAAAATAATAATGCGTTGAATAATCAAAAGCAACCCCCATTTTTATAAGAAGAGGATGTTTCATTTGAATATTATGTTTTGCAAAACTATGTTTGCTTAATAATTGATTACATATGTTTGGAGCATATTTTGTAAAACATATATCATCTTCGCAAATACAAACAAAATTATAATTGTTTTTTAAAATATGTTGAAATAAACGAATAAAAGATAACCAATTAGCAATTTGAAATTTAGTTAAAAAATTATTCTCACAACTACATCTTTTTTTTAAACATCGAAAACAAGGCGGAAATGTTAGCACATTTCCAGAATCATATAATTCTTTTACTTTTGGGTCTTCATAATGAGTTGCTTCAAAAAATTCATAGTTCGTTATTTTCATTTTTGTAAATTCATCTATAATATGTTTTTTTCGATCAGTACTTTCTTTTAAATTAATAACAAAAATTTTTTCAAACACTTGATTGAAAATCATATTATTTAATATATATTATTTTACGTTTTTAACCTTAATAGTATTCTTTAATTTTTAGATAGATTTTTTTAAATACTATTTAATTAAACTTTAATTAAAATTCAATTAAATATTTTATTGATATTTCTTGTAAAAAAAAATATAAGTACTACTTATAAATGAGCACATTTGGTATATCAATTGAGGATATAGAAAAAAAATTAAAAAATACAAAAATAGAAAAAAAAGAGATATTTCGTGAATTTGTAAAAAAAGAGAATGATTTCATTTCAACAGATAATTTTTTTATATCCGAGGAAACTGATAACGATTATATAAATTTCCAAAAAGTACAAGGATTAAATAATATCGATACTATAGAAAAAATCAATAATGAATATGTTATATTTTATACAACAATATATAGTAATAATTCTATTCAAAAAGAAAATGAAAAAATTAATTTAATTGTCTTAAAAGACACTCAATTTGATTTTAATGTAAAAAAAATGAATGCTAAAAAATTAATTCAAGAAAATTATTTAAGTATAGAAGATAGTACAAAAATATTAGAAGAACTATATTATAATGATAGTTATTCATCTAAAATACAATTAGAATCACCTAAAAAAAATAAAAGTTATGATTTTAAAGAAAAGAAATTTTTCTTTAAAATAAAAAAAAACAGTATTATTAATAAAAATTCTAATAAAACGTCGTGTTTACATCTTTAATTAAATAAAAGTTAATTATTAAAATTTATATAAATTGTTTATATATATAAAAAATAATAGTATAATAAAATATAGATGAGTGTAAGTGAATATGACTCGGATGAGGACATATATCTTGATGATAATGATCCTGAATTTATGGAATTTAAAGAGAATTCCAAGACATGGTTTCAATTAGATGATGATATACAAACATTAAATCAAGCTATAAAAGAAAGAAAAAAAAAGAAAAATGAAATTACACCTGAATTACTTGATTTTATGGAAAGATATAAAATTCATGATTTAAATACAAAAGATGGTCATTTAAAATATCAAAAATCGATTCGTTTACAACCTGTAAGTAAGAAATATTTAATATCAAAATTATCTGATTTTTTTAAAAATATGAATAAAAGTGAGAAAGTGGTTAATTTTTTATATGAGGGAAGAGATAAAAAGGAATCATATAATTTAAAAAGAATAAAACCCAAATAATAATATATTTATTCTATTACAATAGAAATATATCATATATTTCTATTAAATATAAATACTTAAATAGTAATCATTTATATTTATAAAATAAGATATAATTTATATTTAACTATTTATTTAGAACAAAATTAATATTTTATTCTAAATAAATAGTTAAAATATTCATGTAATACATGTATTTTGACAAGATTCTAAAGAATTATTCTTTTACTAATTATTTATATTCTATTTAAGAATATATTGATAAAAAATAAGCATGGAGTCCATTCAAAATAAAGATACTCATGATTTATGTGTTCAATTATTAAAAAATAATAATATAATTGAATTTAAAGAACAAATTAAAAAGATTGATGTTTCGAATTATAACGATGAATTATTACTATTGTCTTTATTTGAAAAAAAACATTCATTCATTGAAGAAATACTTAATTTAAAAAAAATTTCAGATACTGGAACAATATTTTATTTTGAATATGAAGAATTAACAAATAAAATAATAGAAAATAATGATATTGAATTAGTGCAACTTATACAAAAATATATAAATACAGAAAAATATGAATTTATACAATTAAATGATTTATTGTACATCTCTTCAAAAAAAAATTGTTTAAATGTTTATGAATATTTAATAAAAAGTATAAAGATTCTCAATTTGGATGATTATTTATTATATCATATTTTTTTTAATTTATTAAAATTTGGAAATGTAAAAGAAGCTTTTTCATTATATGATAAGCATATGATAAATAATATTGTTTATAATAAAAATGATATATTATGGTGTCATAAAAAAGATTTTATTGAAATAATAAATAATTATACAATAGATGAAATAAAATGTATATTTAACAAATTAGAAAATTTAGAATTTAGTACTGTTTATTACATTGATTTATATTTGGATTTATATAAAGTAAAAAATATAAATGAAGATAAATTTATTTTTATATTAGATTATGTGAAAGATAATATATCAGATGATGATATTACAAAACTTATCTATGAAGCATGTATAGATGATAATTTGAAATTATTTAAAATAATACAAAATCATTATAAATTAACTGAAGATAATATTATATTCAATTTAAAAAATAATAGATCTTTTTCATTTGATCGTAGAAATTATAAGCAAAAATTTATATTAGAATTTGGTGGTGAAATATCTTATTATTTTTTTAATTTATTAAAACAAGATTTTTTAAAAGAAGATAATGATTGTTTTATTCAAACATGTATTGATAAAAATAAAATAAAAATATTAAAAGAGTTGAACTTAAGTGAATTAAAGATAAATAAAAATAAAATAAAAACACATTTATTAGAAATTGTAGATACTAAACATATTGATATTGAAACATTAACATATATTTTTCAGGAAGTTTCATTTTTTCAAGATAGTAAATTTATAATTGATTATTTTATTGAATATTTAACATATCATAAAGAGGATAAAATATATTTTTTATATGAATATATCAAAAACACATTTGATAAGAAAGAAATAGCGAAAATATTTAAAAAAATCAAATTAAAATTAAGGACTCATATTGGAAGATTAATGTACGAAAGCAGTGATGATTATGATTGGATATTTATAGATAATTTGAATAAAAATATAGAAGAATTGAATGTATTTGAGTTAATTAAAAAAGAAGCAGGAAGTGATTTAAATGATCTTTATGAGCTTAGTTTTGTTTATTGGATACAAAAAAATAATTATATTGATATAATAGATGATACTATTTTTAATGATAAAATAGAAGAATATCATCATATATACAATAAATTAAGTCCTTATATTATTAAAAATTTAGAATATGATGATATTATGAAATTAAATATTCAATCAAAATTAGAAAGTAAAGAAAATAAAATATGTTTTTTAAAGGAATTATACGAATTTGATATTGAATCTATTATTAAAGTAGAAAATATAAATAAAGAGATAAATAATTTATTTTCTTGTATTTATCAAGATAATAAAATACTAACTGAATTATTTTTGTCTAGTATCAAACAAATGGATAAAGAAAAAACAAATCATGTATTAAGATCAATAACAACAAAATTTAATATTCGTCCAATTAAAATACTTGTGAAAAATATTGTAGATAATGATAATTTTTATCTATTAAAAAGAATATATGATGAATTAAAGAATAAAAAGAATAAAAATGATTTAAAAAAATATATGATGGGGTTAATTAAAGAAAGTATTAATGATAATAATAAAAATATACTTCATTGGGCATGCATTCATTTTGAGAATGAAGAATTAAAACAGAGTATATTTGAAAAAATGTTAGTATCAAATAATATTGATTTATGTAATATATCATTTTATATGGAAATTTATCAGTATTTAAATGTAGAAAATAAATTTAAAAATACAAAAAATATAATTGATTTATTAAAATATAATTATAAAAAATTAAATATAATTGATGAAATTATTGATAAATATATTGATTATAATGATTATGATAAAATACAATATTTTTATGAAATATTTATTGATTATTTTGATATATATTATTTAAAAAAACTAAATTTAAAAGTAAAAAATAATATAGAAGAATTGAAATCAAAAATAAATATTGAATATCATTTAATTTATAGTTTTAATATCGATAAAGTACAATATTTATATGAAAATGGATTTAATATACTTAATAAAGATAAGTTTAAAAATATATTAAATGATTTATTAGAAAATAAATTATTTTTAAAAAAAGTATCAAATTTTAAAGAAATAAATTTTATTGATTATTTGAAAATATTTGAATTATATGATAAAAATATATTAGATAATTTAATTGACAGCCATATATTAATTAAAATTTTAAAAAAATTAAAAAAATTAAATTTAGAGTTTTCAAATATTCATCATTTTATAAAAAAATATGATATTAAAATTGATTTAGAGTTTTTAAATTCAATCAGTTATTGTGGAAGTATTGAACTATTTAAATATTTTTATGATCAATCAAACAATATTAATTTAAGTGATAATAATGAAGAGCTATTTTCAAATTTGTGTGTGAATGGTCATTATGATTTGGCAAAATATTTACTTGAAATAAAACCAGATATTGATTTACAAATAAATAATGATAGTATATTTAGTGAATGTTGTAATAATGGACAATTAAAGATTATAAAATGGTTATATTCGATTATACCTGATATAACATATCAAGCAAAATATGAACATTCTATATGCGGTGCTTGTTATTACGGTCAATTAACAGTTGCGAAATGGTTAATGAAAAATATAGAAAATTTAGATATAAAAGTTGATAATGATTATTGTATGATACATGCTGTAGAGAATGAATATTTAGATATGGTAGATTGGATTAATGAATTAGAACCTGACCGTTATAATATAGTTTTTAATAATGATAATACTGATATAATCGAATTTACAATTAATAAAAAATTAATGATTGAAAAAAGTAAAGAATTAAAAAAAGATGATATAAATGAATGTCCAATATGTTATGAAAATAAATCAACAATTATTTCATGTTGTAATCATCAATTTTGTTATAATTGTTTAGATATATATAATAATAAAAGTAGTATTTTAAATTGTGCTTATTGTCGAAAAGAGAAAATAGAATTATTTCATATTATTGATAAATCATAATTTAGAAATAAGAGTAGGTATATAATCAACAATCAACAATAGAATAAATTCCTTCTAAATATATCATTTTTATTCCTAATTTTTTAAAATTTTTTTTTATGTAAATTAATCATTTCTCTTATTTCACAATATGTATTTTCATCTTTTGTATTATTTTTTATTATATTTAATTGATTTAATAAATTAATAGTAATAAGAATTATTTTTTCTTCATTGGGATTCATAAATATAATTAAAAATGTATTTTTATATTTAAAATGTATTTTTATATTTAAAATTATATATATTATGTAAGTATATTATGAATTGCGATACTTGTAATTCTTTTTCAAATAATGAAAATATTGATAAACATAATAAATCAAAAAAAATACATTCAAATAAGAATAAAAAAAATAAAGATATTAATAATTATTTTATAAAAAAATCATCAAAAAAACATAGATTAGATGATGCAATTCAAAATGATTCAATAAAATATAAGAATATTATAATAGAATCTGAAAAAAAAAAAAAAAAAAAAAAAA
>JGI10211J14876_10001367_pt1 | contig 10692 bp, 7 predicted proteins | sample Etolagsediment_FD_14876 | JGI IMG/M metagenome (IMG submission 14876)
TATCTATATTATTTATATTATTTTTATAATTCATATATATATATATATTAAATATTTATATTTTTTTGGAGTTTTATATTTTTTTTGAGTTTTATTTTATAATATTTTTTATTTTTATTAGTAATGATTTCATATATAAATAATGAAACACAATATATAAATACAAATAAAAAGAATATGGATTTAATTAAAAATATTATCGAATTAAATGAATATTCTGAACCTATAGAACATCCAGAAAATATATCAATTACATTAAAAGAACACCAACTTAGAATAATTAAAAAATGTATTGATATTGAAGATAAAAATATTTGTAATCATGGAATTATGTGTGATAAACCTGGTTCAGGTAAAACATATGCAATATTAGGTTTAATATATTCTTCCCAAAAAAAAAATAATTTAATTGTTATTCCACAGAATTTACTTAATCAATGGTTGCAAAGTATTCATCAATTTAGCGATGGAGAATTAAGTTATAAAAAAATTATAAATTACAATGATATATTAAATTTCTATGATGATGAACATCAAAATGATTTAAATAATTATGATATATTGATTACTACATCATTATTTTATCATTCATTGGCGACAACATTAAATAGTAAATTTTTAAAAGTTTCACGTGTTATATTTGATGAAATTGACAGTATATCAAGTATTATTAATTATAAAATAAATCATGATTTTATATGGTTTATATCAGCATCTTTTGACATTGATTTAACTGGAATTTTTAATATTACTGAAGAACAATTTATTGATATAAGTGTCAAATGTGAAGATAAATATATTGATAAAATTTTTGAAATGGATAATTATAATTCTTATAGTATAATTTGTAAAAATATTTATTTAGATAATATATTTACAAATATACTGGATCAAGAAGAATTTTCATTATTAAATGCTTTAGATTTTACAAAGCTTAAAAATAAATATCAGTATAAAATGGCGAATAATGATATAGAAGCTGTTAAATATTTAATTTGTGATAAAAAAGATATTATTGAATTTGAAAAATTACGAATAGATGATTTGCATAAATCAATTAGTTGTTGTACAGATGAAGAAAAAATAAAAAACTATAAATATTTGCTAAAAAAAGCTGAACAATCATTTAATGATAGTACTCAAAAGCTAGAATTAATAATGAGTCGTTTAAAAGAAAATAATTGTTGTCCATGTTGTTATAGTGAATTTGAAAACAAAAAAAAATTGTTATCTCCATGTTGTCAAAATATTATATGTTATCAATGTACTGATAAATGGTTTAATAAATTATATAAAACAAATTGTATTTATTGTAATATGATAAATATTGATTTTCAGTCTTATATACTAATTAAAAATGAATATGACGATAAATGTAATATTTGTGATACAAAATATGAGTTAGATATTTTAAATAATATAGATAATAATAATGAAAATAATGAAAATAATGAAAATAATGAAAATAATGAAAATAATGAAAATAATGAAAATAATGAAAATAATGAAAATAATAATTTATGTTTTATAAATAAATTATATTCACAGTGTTGTCAAAAAAGTGTGTGTAGAAAATGTATTGATGATTGGTTTCTAAAACTATATAAAAAAGAATGTTTATTTTGTCATGACAGATCTATTTTATACGAAGATTTTAAAACAGAAAAACAACATCAAGAAGTATTAGTAAATATTAAAAATGGAATAAAATATACAAAAAAATCTAAGAATGATTTTTTAAAATATTTTATTATTTCTAAAATTAATCAAAATTCTAAAATAATATTCTGTTCTCAATATCCAAAAATTTTTAAAATTTTAATTAAATTACTCAATGAATATAATGTTTCTTATTTAGAATTAGATAATGGTAATATAAACGAAATATATGATTCAATTAATAACTACATATATGGTAATCATAAAGTATTATTATTAAATTCTAATTTATTTGGATGTGGATTAGATTTACAAATAACAACAGATATTGTATTTTTACATAAAACACATGATAATTTGAAAAAACAAATTATTGGACGTGCGTATCGTCCAAATAGAAAAAATAAATTAAATATATGGCATATTATGCATGAAAATGAAAATATTATCGAAATTAAACAACAAAATAATATACAATACCAAATAAAAAATACAACTAATACAGAATATAATTTTGATCAAAATGAAATATTACAAAACACATCTCAATATACATTAGTATAAATAGATATTGTAAATTAAAAATAAAAAATGATTTTTAATTTACAATTAACAATATCTATTATAATTTATGTAATATAAAATAATTTTTTAATTTTAATTAATAAAATTAAATAATGTCAAATATACTATATGACCTTGAAGAAATTATTGATGGTACTATATTAAATAGACCATCAAAAAAAATTAAATCTCCATATGTTGCTGATGTGTTAATTAAAAATCCAAATAATCCATTAGAAAATATAGAAGTATTAGCACATTGTCCATCATTAGGATGTTGTGGTTATTCTGACAAAGGTGCCAATATATATTTAATTAAAAATAAAAATGATAATGTAAAAACATCTTATACAGTTGTTTTATCAATTTTTCAAGAAATTAAAAATGAAATTGAACATAGAGAAATTATTGGATTACATCCTAAAATTTCTGAAAAAATTGGCTTTAACGCAATTAAACAAAATTGTATTAAATCTTTAATGAATGTTAAATTATTAGAAAAAGAAAAAAAATTTGAAAACTCACGTTTTGATATTTATGGCATAGATGAAAATAATCAAGAATTTATTTTAGAAATTAAAACTGTACCTCTTGCTGATTATGTAGATTGTCCAAAAAAAGAAAGATATTTAATGGAAGAAACAATTAATAGTAGAGATTGGAATCAAAAAATATCTTACTTTCCAGATGGTTATCGTAAAAATAAAAGTGAACCAGTAAGTCCACGAGCTCTTAAACATATTCAAGAATTAGAAAAAATTGCTTTAATTGGAAAGTATAAATGTTACTTACTTTTTATTATTCAAAGAATTGATGTTTTTTGTTTTCAAACATCAGTAATTGATCCAATTTATAAAGATGCTGTTAAAAAAGCATCTGATAATGGTGTTAATATTTTAACACTTCAAGTAAATTGGAATAAAGAAGATTGTAAAGCTTATTATTATCCTAATGATTTAGCTATAAATCTTTAAATAAGATAAGATAATATAAATATATGTTATTTATTTAAAAAAAAAAAATACATACTTAATAGATTCATATGTTAAATGAAATATATATTTATCATAATGACTGGAATGAGTTATGTACATTAAATAATGAAAATAATAAGATTATAATTAAAAGAAAAAATTTGGAACAAGGAAACGTTGAGTATAAGACTAGTTATTATTTAAAAATTACATGGAATAATTATGAACATTATGATTATTTTTTTTCAAAAGATGGTATAAATTATTATCAAAATAATGATTTTTATTCTTTTTATCTAATTCCTCAATATACTTATTTTCACATAATAAAAAAAAATAAAACATATTTATATTTTGTTGATTTAGTAAATAATATTTTATATGATAAAAATAATTATGATTTATATTATTCTTTTTATAATGAAGAAAAAATGGTTAATAACTTAATAAATACTTTCTTGATAATGATAGAACCATATAATAATAATAAAATCATATTTATTTTATTTGAAAATTATTATATTGAATATAAATTATATCAAGAATTATTTGATATCATATTAATTCATGATGAACAAAATAATATAAATAATAAAAAAGAATATAAAATAATTTTAGATAAACAAAAAAAAATATACTATAATCAAAATATTAAAAATTATTCAAATTTAGGGAGTTATATTCAATTTGGTGGATATTTAAAATTATTACCAAATGAAAAAAATAATATACATTATTACTATAAATTTAATAATGATACTAGTGTTTATGAACATGAATCATTAATAAAAAATAATAACTTAATTATAAAAAATAAAATGATTATACATGAAAAAGAAAATATTCATAACATTGATGATTTTAAAAAATTATATGATATATACAAAAATGAATCATTAAGTAAAGAAGATATATGCCCAATTTTATTATTATCTACTGAAATAAATAATCAATATGATGATAATCCAAATAATAATATAGAGTTAGTAATTGAAAAATATATATATTTAATAAATTATTATTATAAAAATAATATTCCAATTTTTATATGTATATCTATTCAATATAAAAAATATTTTGATTTATTTTTTGATATTTCTATTTTTTATTATGATATATTAGATCAACAAAATTGTGATTTATTTTTTAAAAATGTATATAATCAATATCAAAAAAATTATTTGATAAATGATACTTCATTACAGTATCATTATTTAATTTATAAATTATACATAAATGATAATAATAATAATAATAATAATAATAATAATAATAATAATAATAATAATAATAATAATAATAATACTTTTTCGAATAAGTTAAATTTATCTAAGTATAAAAAACATTATAAAATTCCTAAAAATATGCATTTTATATGGATTGGACAAAATCAAATTCCTAGTATTTATATTCAATATATTCAATCATGGATTATGCATCACTCTTACTGGAAATTTTATTTATGGAATGATAATAATATTCCATTATTAGTAAATCAAAAATTATATGATAAAGCTGAAACATATGCTCAAAAAGCAGATATTTTACGATATGAATTATTATATTTATATGGAGGTATATATATTGATTGTGATTTTTTATGTACTAAAAATATTGAAAATTTAATATATCAATCACAATTTATAAATATTAATGGATTTAGTGCATATGAATCAGATGAATATATTGCAATCGGTATAATGGGTTTTCAACAATTTGACCCTTTTTTAAAAATAATAATTGAATTATTGGAATATAACTGTAACTTATATTATTTGAAAACAATTCCATACCAGTCTGGACCTGTTTTTTTTACTAAAATGTGTAATGATTTTATTATAAATGAATGTATATATAATGATTATAATTATATAGCTACTGAACAAAAAATAACAAAATTAAATAAAGATAATTATTATTTTTTCGATAAAAAATATTTTTATAATTATACTTATCTTGATAAACATAATAATCAGCCTATTTTGTATAATTATGATACTTATGCCTTACATATGTGGGGATATTCTTGGGACAAAAATAAAATATTTCAAGCAAAATATATTGATTTTATAGATTTAATTAATATAAATAAATTGATTGTTAAATATATTCCTAATACTAATGAAAAAAAAAATAAATCAGAATTAATGTCAGATTTAAATAAAAATAATTTATGGATTACCAACTTTGAAAAATATTCAAAAAAAAAAAGAGTTGTTCATATAATGGGTGTTTATTTTTCAGGAGGTATTGAAAAATTTATTTATTATTTTGAAAAATATGGTAATCATGAAATTTATGAATATATACTAATTTGTATTAATAAAAATAATATAGATTTAAAAATAATATATAAAAATATTCAAGTATATTGCTTTAATAATAATGATGAATTAAAAGAATTATTATTATTATTAAAACCAGACTTATTAATAGATAATTACAGTATTTACTTAGATATTAATCCATTAGATGATTATTTTTTGAAATTTAGTCATCTTTATATAATCCATTCTGCTATTTTGTATAATAAAGATATTTCTTATTTAAGAATTAATAATTGTATTCATTTATATGATGAACAATATAAAAAAGATAATAGTTGGAATAATATACAAAATAATTATATATGTAGTTTAGGTACTGAAATATTTGATGATAATTTTTGTTCAAATATAATATGTAAAAGAAATATAAAAAATAAAGAAAATAAAAAAAAACATATTAGTATTATTGGGCGTATTGTTGATGAAAAAATTCCACTTTCATTTTTAGAAAAATTATGTATTTTATCAAATAAATATAAGGATTTAATAGAGATTCATATTTATGGTGAAAAAGCATTTTTTTTCAATGATAATTCATATAATAAATCATTTGACATTTATTTAAATAAATCTAATATAATATATCATAAGTATATTTCATATGATAAAATAGGTAGTATTTATGAAATAACTGACTTATTATTAATTCCATCTGTATATGAAACTGGTTCTTTTACTTGTTTAGAAGCATATTCATATGGTATTCCTGTTATTAGTAGAAATAACTATGGTATGAAAAAATTAATAAAAAATAATATTACTGGTTATTTATGTGATAATGATCAAGATTTTATTGATAAAATAGAAAATTGTATAATTAACGATGATACTATTTTTTATCAATCCTATTTAATTTTAAAAGAAAGTAAAAAATATAATATAATTGATAAAATTAAAACATATGAGTCAATATTTAATCAATATTTATCAATACAAGATATAATAATTATAACTTCAGTAATTAATATTACTAATAATCCATTATCTTATTATCATACAAGAAGTATATTTACAACAAAAGAACGAATTGAACAAACATTAAATACAATTTTATCTATAAAAAAACATATGAATAACAATATTCATATTTTATTTTGCGAGTGTAGTGATTTAAGTTTATTTCTTGATTATGAAGAACAAATTAAAAATAATGTAGATGAATATTATAATTTTTATAATGATAACACCGTTCGAAATCATGTTTTATCACAATTTAAAGGAATGGGTGAAACATATATAATGAAAAAAGCAATAAACCATATTATTGATTCAAGAAAAATATATAACAATATTTATAAAATATCTGGAAGATATTATTTAAACGATTCTTTTCAAATAAATAAATTTAATAACATTTTTAATATAATGACCTATTGGGATGGTCATATTCAATCATATTCTTCAATATTTTATAAAATAAAATATGTAGATATTGCTTTATTTATTGAATCACTTGAAAAATTTGATTATGATTTACTTCATGGTAATTCTTTTGAACAATGTTTATATAAATTTTTTAACCATAATGTACAAGCATTGGAAAAATTAGATGTTAATGGATATATTTCAACAGAAGGATATTTAGTTACTATATAAAAAAATAATTCGTATTTTATAATAAATATGAATTACAATAATGATTTAAATAATGATTTAAATAATGATTTAAATAATGATTTAAATAATGATTTAAATATAGATATAGATTTAGATTCAGATTCAAATAATATAATTACTTTTATAATTCCTACATTAGGACGTCCTACATTACAAAACTCAATTAACTCATTATTAAATCAGAGTAATGATTGTTGGAAATGTATATTAGTATTTGATGGTTGTTTGAAAAATGTGGATCTAAATGAAACAAATAATAAATTTTCATATTATGAAATTAATAAAACATCTGGTATTATTAATCAAGCTAGTGATGTAAGAAATTTTGGTATAAAAAAAGCTAATACTAAATGGATTGCTTTTTTAGATGATGATGATACAATTCATAAAGATTATGTTAAATATTTTTTTGAAGAAGAAAAATTATTTAATTATGATATTTATATTTATCGAATGTATATGGATAATCGAATTATTCCATCACATAATTGCTTTGATTTTTGTATATCAGATGTTGGAATTAGTTTTATTTGTAGTAAAAAACTATTCAATTATATAATATTTGAGAATAGTCATACGGAAGATTTTGATTTTTTAGATAAAGCACGTAAAAAAAATTTTAAAATTATTATTAGCAATAAAATTTATTATTATGTTAAACAAAATATTTTAGAAATAAATATATTACAAAGTGATTTACCATTATTTAATAAAATATTTATAAATTGTTTAAATCCTTATTTATTTTTAGAATTAATTAATGAATTAAAATAAATAATAATTAAAAATTGATTTATAATTATTAATTAATTTATTTAATCAAAAGATATATTTATTTTAAAAATATTTAATTTTTAATAAAATGAAAAGAAAATTATCATTAATTGATCCTGACTTATTAGATAAAAATAACTTTAATAATAGTAATTTTTTTAATATTTTAAAAAATTTAATGGAGAATGATTATCATGCATATAAAATAGTTTTACATCCCTCATATAATATTTTATTTTATAGCAGAAATAATATTTTAAAAAATGAAGATAATAATATTAAAAATTTATATAAAATTTTTTTAGAAAAAAAATTTACAATGGATGATTTTTTATATCATTTGTATGAAAATGATAATTATATTCAATATATATATCCTAATTACTTTACAAAAAAATATATAGAAGATATGAATAAAAGTACTATTGATATATTATTTGAATATAGTCCATAATATATAAATTATTTTTATTCTAAATTATTATTTATAAATTTATGTTTATTATTTTTTTATAATTATTTATGTAGTATTATTTTTATTTATTGTTTTACAAAAGATTTGAAAAATACTCTATTTTTATCTCCATTTTTTTCATTATTTAGTTGAACAAAAATTTCAGTTCCTATAACAAGTTCAGAATATTCTTTTGGAAGCCAAGCACCATTTCTTTTTTTATTTAATCCAAATGTACAGTCAGAAACAATAATTCTATCCCATTCATCTTTAACTTCTAATAAAGGGATATTTCTAATAATGGTGCCATTTTCAGTAAATTCAACATAACTAGTAACTGTGGCTTTGTATTTAGCAGTATTATCATACCATACTACATTTGATGAATTATCATCTGATAGTTTGACATAAATTTTATCACCTTTTTTTAAAGGACCACCTGGAAGTTCATATTTTCCATCAAGAAACTTAAATACTTGTTGATTAAGGTTACCTCTGTGTAAAATTTTTTCTCCATCAGAAGTTTCAACATTAAATAAAGGACCTTTTGATGTAACTGAAAAAACAGTAGCAATAAATTTAGGATTTTCTTCAGAATTTTCTTTGGAAATACTAATTGAACCTTTTATATTTTCTGTTTGTGTTTCTTCTAAATCTGATTCAGAATCTGATTCAGAATCTGAACCATTAGCCCATGAGTTAGGTGTATGTACTTTTCTACTAGTATTATCATTTTGTATATTAATATCAATAATAGCTAGTTCAGGTTCAATAGTAGTATTACTATTTTTTTCATCTTTTTTAGAATTAGATTCAGATTTTTGTGAATATAATGAATTATATTCATCAGTAGCTTTTTTAATATCATATTGAATATCTTGTAGTTTTATTTTTAATAAACTATATGCTTCTTGTAAAATTATATTATTATTTGTTTCTAAATAATTAATTTCGTATAATATATTTTTTTCTTTTTCAGATAAATCTTCAATATGATTTTTTAAAAGTTGTTCAGAAATTGAATTTTCTTTTTGTGTTGCCATTTTTATTATTTTTATTTAAAATAATTACATAAAATATTTTAATTGAATTAATTATAAGTATTTAAAAAAAAAAAATCATTTTTTTATATAAATAATATGTTTAATGTATATATATTTATTATCAAGATTTATGAATAAATGTGTTAAAAGTATAATTATATTTATTTTGTTTTGAAAAATGGTTTAAATTTACCTTTTTTATTCAAAAGTAAAGCATCATCATCATCATTATCTTCTTCACATGAACCTTCTAATGAACTATCATCATCATCATTTCGTAATAGTTTTTTTTTACTTTCTTCCATGATATCATCATCACTATTAGAATCATATTCATCTTTATTTATTGTATCAATTTCAATAATGTATTTTCCTGATTTAATTGTAAACAATCCTTTATGATAAGTAAATTCAATTATTTTTTCAAAATTAAAAATAGAACCAAATTTCTTAGCATTTGATATATTTTCATTATCAATTAATGTTACAGGAATTAAAGCAATCAATCCAGATTCTATAATATAGCTTCGTTTTTTTGTGTCATAATAAATACCATCACCATTAGATGTATTATGTATAACAATAGAATTATCATTATCATTATTTAATAAATTATATTTTCCATTTTTAAATTGATGAATATCTCCTAATATTTCATAATATAATTGTTCATTTAATACATGAACTGGATCACCTAAATAGTATTTACCACGTGGTAAAGTTTCATTCATTTTTAATAATAAAGTATTGTTCGTTAAAATTAATTTAATAGTATTAAATTAATTAATAGTAATTTTTTTAAATAATTAACTTGTTAATTATTTATTAATTATTTATTAATTATTTATTAATTATTTATTAATTATTTATTAATCATTTTTTATATAAATGATTAATATAAAAATTGATTATTTTTTAAATAATATGTTATATAGTTTTTACTTTAGCAAAAAGTTAAAAATATAATATATTACACCTTTGCACATTTAAAACGCCGATTTTAAGGCAGGTAATTTTTTAGTTTTCGTGTTCTATTTGATGGTTTCTTTACATATTTTTCTGTTCTATTATATGCTCCCTTAAATATATTTTCATATTTTTCCTTTGGTATATCTTTTATAACCTTTTCCATATTTTCTTTTAATTTTTCGTGTGTTAATCCATCTAACTTTTGCAATCTTGACTTTAACATACTGAAATAATTTTCAATTGAATTGGTAAAATGTTGATATGGAACAGCATATAATATATTATTATGTTTATTTACCAATTCTTTTATT
>JGI10211J14876_10001368_pt1 | contig 10692 bp, 6 predicted proteins | sample Etolagsediment_FD_14876 | JGI IMG/M metagenome (IMG submission 14876)
GATATCGCGGAAATTGGCGGCTATCACGGACCAGCTCAACGCCGACTTTATGGGGCTGCGAAAGGAAGGTGAGATTTTTGCAATCTGGGTGGCCAGGCCGGTGGACGATGAGGGCAATGTCGTCCCTTATGATGCTCCCAATATTGCCGGATTCCAAAGATTTGACAAGATAATGTTTTTTGCCGACGGCGACTTTCAAACGTATCAAGAGCAGCTTGTTGACGATGGGACGGGTAATGCGGATCCCCAGATACTTACCGGCAATGTCGCCAGAATATGCTACATGCTTGCGAGGGATGCCAGTGGCGACCAGGCCGAACAGCAAAATCCGGCAGCTCGAATACTTTCCCGAACTCAGCACATATTTACGGGTGAAAATATTGTGGATGAGGCGGGTGTGCCTTTGCCTTTCCCTGATCTGGAACCGTTTAACGAAACTGATTTTGCAGTGGACAACTTCATTTACGAGCATGACAACACGACCACTCTCCAAGGGTGGAAAAACATAACCTTGGGCGACAAGGCGGACATGCTGTCTGTGATTACCGATGTTACAGTACCCCCGAGTGTGATTGGTGATGGGGGGGCGACGGTTTCACCGGACGATCCTGATACGATCCATATGCTTTTGTGCCAGGGCGTCGGTCAATTTTCCGTACAGGGTTGGTATGACCCCCTGCAGCGTTGGGTCCCGGAAATAATTTGGGATGAGGACGGCCAAATTCTTGAAACGGACTTCATCGTTGACGAGAGTGTTCCTGAAAGGATTCATGAAGAGTATGTTCCGGGTGTGCTGTATCCGTACAGAGTACTCCCACCAGAACCGGGTGATCCACCGGTGCCTCCTTGGGGGGTCATTCTTCGTTGGCAAGGATTGCCCGGGGGTTCAATACCGTGGTATTCGCCCCAATTGGTGAATGAGGCGAATTTTAATGATATTCCGGGATTGGGACGTGCGTTTAGGTTTACGTTTACCTTGTATGATTCCAGGGGCGTATTCCCCGATGGTAGGACGTTTACACATATTGTTTATTTAGATTAGGCGGGATTGCAATTGATTATTTTCTATTGACTATTGATTGTTGAGATTGAGATTCTCCCTAAGGGATAAATTCAGTTTCACTCAGAATGACGAGAAATGAGACGGTTAGAGGAAAAATTGAAGAGTGTCAAATGCCGGGCGGGTTCGGCACTTGTCTTAGTGGTGGTGGTTACAGTGATGTTGGCTGTGGTGGGGGTGATGTTCGTAATGATGGCGCGGGTGGACTCTATCGCGACGTCGGCCATATCGGAGAACAGGGAGCTGTTAGCAGCGGTTGACACGGTGGTCGAGCGAATCAATACCGTATTGGTGGACGACCTTTTTGCAAGAGCCCCAGCTGACTTCGACTTGCATCTATTCGCAGAACCTACGCCTCAATTACCACCCCCTGATATAGGCAGGCCGGATTATTCAAATTTTGATATCGTTAATGAACCATGGGATGCGCCGTTGTCCAACACGGCAGTTCTTGGCTTAGGCGACGACCCGTGGTTAGCGAGTTTAGAGCCGGTTGAAGACCCGTGTAGCCCTGGCGACTATTACTGGCGGCATATCAGCGATATTTATGGAATTATGGGGCCGTTTGTGTGGAACTTGCCCGCTATAATTGCAGAACCTTCAGATGCTAATGATTTCTGGCAGCTAGATGGTCCGGCCGATGCCGATGGCGATGGTGTTGAGGATAGCAGGTGGGTGAGGCTGCCGATAAGCAGCAGTAAGGGCAGGCCCATCTTCGCTGCGGTGAGGATAATCGATAACTGCGGGATGCTTAATCTGAATACCGCCCACAGCATCAGTGCCAACAGTGAGGGCCAATATTTATCTTCGGTTGATTATGAAAGGTTTTTGCGGGGACGGGAGGCTGATTCGGCTAATCCTGTAGACAGAGACAATATTCGCAGAGCGAGAAAATGCGACCCATGTGCACCAATTGATACTGTAGATTATTACCATGATGTGATAATGAATATTGAAAATCCGGGCTTGGCTTATTGTCTCTTTGATATCGGTGATGAATTAGAGATACGGAATCGGTACCTTTTAACCAGTAGAGTTGAGGCCCGGTTCGAACGACATGATGTGGCTAATTATACATTAGATGCAGGCGGGGGGATTTATGCTGCGCTGGAGATCCCGCGGACTAATGAAATGGAATCAGACGGGTTCACTTCGTTTGACAAGTGGAAATGGCGAATGGACCATCGCAATTTTGATGGTACCAGCGGTGGAATTGCCGCTGATGCGTGGAAATATGATCGGCGGCATGTTTGTACTTTCTACAGCTTTGACAGAAATCTGCGCCGGCGGACATATCCATTTGTTGACGCCAATGACGTGGCGGATATAAACAGGACGGATTGGCTGCTGGAGGACAATCCCGTATTTTCGCCCGACGTTGGTGTGCCGGTGAACATCAGAAATGACATAAGTTCGAACACTCCTGAAAGTCGCCGGAATATACTGCACCTGCTTTATGCGTTGCGGGCGTATTTTTTGGATATGGACCCGGATGCCGGCTATCAGGATGCAGCAAGACGTTCGGCTCAGGTTATGGTTAATATGATTGACTACATGGATACCTACTCTACAGTAGGTCCTTTTTACTTCCCACGGTATGGGGGACAAACAAATGAGGGTCTGACGTATGACCAACCCACATACATCAATAGAGACATAATCAGGGAGTTAATTCTCGAGGTTAGCACATATTACCACGATGTACTCGGCATCGGCAATGTAATAGATATCGATATACAGACCGAGTATGATTTTGGGCTCGGGATAGATGACCCGGATGAAACGATTTACGGCTATGAGCGTCAGCCGTTTATATCGGAGCTTTACCGTTCTTATGATGATACACAAGTCCCACCAGAACATTTCGCAATAGAACTGTGTAATCCCTATCTTAATCCTAATGGGGCTATAAGCCTCGATGGCTGGCAAATAGACATTGGGGGAGTTCAGTACGACCTGTCAGGAGAGCAAGTGGAACAGGCTTCTTCCCCGGGTCAACTTGGACGATTAGTGATAAGGAGTAATCTGTCGGTTCCGGTCTTGGCGGGGGCGCCTACATTTGAGGAAGGTACGTTGACGATCGGTCCCGGAGATATTGTGAAATTGCAAAGGCGGGACCCGGCAGACCCCTGTGAGTACATTACAGTTGACGCCACGGATCCAACGCAAACTAATTTTCTGCTTACCCCTGGTAACGGCACATTTGTCAGCAAGCGTGATGATACAGCGTGGAAATTTACCAACTCCAGTTCTTATACTATACCAGATCCTTGCGACTACACATCAACATTGGGCGACGAAAACGGTGTGAGTCCGAGTTTGCTGGGTAAGGGTTTTCAGATGCCTGTGCCTAATAATAATGCCGGTTTAGCTACGCTTCATTATTTCGAGATGGTCTTATCTATCGGCAATGAAAAAATTGGCGAAGAGCCTAATGCGGTCACAAATAAGGTAGGTTTGGCGGTAAGTGAGAGCGATGTTCGGTTTGATATTGCCAGCCGGCCGGAGCTGCTGGAGTATATATGTTTTATGAATCGGCCGCAGCGTAATTTGCCGGGACGAATAAACATAAACACGGCAACAATGGAAGTCATCCGAGCAGCTATTCCACCAGAGGGCCAGTTGTGGGATGCCAACAGTCTGGCTGAGAATATAGTAAATTATCGCAATAGCGTGCAGGGCCCATTTGAAAAAATAGCTGACCTGCTCGATGTTACAGATTTTAAGCAGATGATGTCAGACCCGAACACAGGCGATGAGACAATAGGCGGGGATATTGAAGAGCGTGACTGGATATTGTCGCGTGTTGCTAATATTTTTACTGTTCGGAGTGATGTTTTCACGGCATATATATTAGTTCGTATCGGTCACAGTGGGCCGCAGAAGCGAATGATAGCGATATTCGACCGGAGCGACGTGTATTTGCCGACGGACAGGCCCAGACTTGTTGCGCTTCATCCTGTGCCGGACCCGCGGTAGAACGGTGAGTGGGTGAGTCGGTTGGGGATCAGGTTTTGAAGATTTTCAGCAACTCGGCGTGAGTTTTTTTATTAGCGGCCAGGATGTGATACTCTTGGCCGGTGTAGTTTTCCAGGTCGATGGGAAAAACTTTATTACCGGCCAAGTCCGTTACAATTCCGCCGGCGGTTTCGATAAGAAACGCCCCCGCAGCGATGTCCCAGAGCTTTACATCTATTGCTAGTGTTCCGACCAGAGCGCCTTTGGCAACGTAAGCGAGTTGAAGGGCGGCTGAACCCAGGCTGCGAAACTTGGTGCGCCGCATTACTTCGTTTACGGCGCCTGTCATTTCAGGTTTGAAGTGGCTGTCGATGCCGAAGCCGGCGAACTTGTTTATGTCCTCATCGCTGACGGTTATTCTCGATGCGTTCAGCTGAGCGTCAGCGTCTTCGGCGGCGGTGAACATGGACTCCGTGGCCGGTTCGAAGATTACGCCGGCGATAGGGCGACCCTGATATATCGCGGCTATGCTGACGGTAAAGCAAAGCAGGCCGTGCGCGTAATTGTTGCTGCCGTCGATTGGGTCGATGAGCCACCAGATAGGCTCTGCTGCTCTGGGTGGTTGTTTGAGCATTTGGTCGCCGTCGCCTTCTTCGGCGATGAATCCATGGTCGGGGTAGGTCTCCTTGATGCGGTCGATGATTAACCGCTGGCAGAGGTGGTCTGCCTCGGTAACTATTTCATCGCCTTTCTTGATTGAGGTTTTGACATATTTGAGTTTTTCCATTGCGCGCTGGCCAGCCAGACGAGCGGCAACAACGGCTACCTCAAGCATTCTGCTAATGTCGCTGTGTTCGAGTGTCATTTTCAGCCTTTCAACTTGACAATCCGCCCGGAAGGTCTTATTTTAACGTAATAATGTCTGCAAGCCAACAGTTAAATTCCATGGAAAAGCCGGGGCCGGTTACGAGTTGCCAGCGAGTTGTGGCGGGGGTGGTGTTTATCGCTGTTTTGGGGATTTTTGGCGTGCTATTGGCCGGTGCGCACGGCTGGATAGATATGAGCCGGCTGTTCGGGATTTGCGGATTCAAACAGGTCTATGGCCTGCCGTGTCCGGGATGCTATTTGACTACTTCGGCGATGGCATTTGTTCAGGGCAAAATTTTGGAGTCTTTTTACCTGCAGCCAGCCGGGGCGGTTTTGTGCTGCGGTCTCGTGGCAATCGCGGCGGTTGCTTTACTTATAGCGGGTTTCGGAGTAAACTTCAGGTTCCTGCACAGGGGTGTAATGCCTCGAATGATTAAGTACGCTATTGTGTCGGTGATAATAATTTTGGCGGCGGGCTGGGCGGTGACACTGGCAAGGGCGCTTGCGGAAAGCGGGCAGTACTAAAAATGAGGGGCACAAAGAGATGACTGTGTCCCTATTAAATGACAGGTGAGGATATGAGGCAATCGGGATTGGTTTTCGTTGTGATTGCAGGCGTTTTGTGCGGGGCGTGCAACATGGTAGGGATTATAGGCAGCAAGTCGTATCATGAGCAAAAGATACCGGCCGAATTGATACTCAAAGAGCACGCCAAGGGAGGTGTGCTGGTATTCGTGGAGAAGGCAAGGGGAACGAGCGGGGGACTTGGCCTGCGGTCGGGGCTGACCGAGACAGTTAGCACGTTTCTTGTTAAAAAGGCCCGGATAAACAGCAAATATCTTGTTTCACAGAACAAATTATTGCAATTGCGCTCCGAGAGGGATGATTTTTCACGGCTTTCGCCTGTGGAAGTTGGAGCGGCGGGAGGCGCCGGGGTTGTGTTATATATCCTGATAGAAGATTATAAGCTTTACAGGATGGCGGAGCAGGGCTATTATGAAGGCTCTTTGATTACGCGGAGCATTCTGTTTGATGTAGCTTCGGGGCGAGTGCTTTGGCCGAGGTTGGGCGACGGGCGAGTTGTCAGGGCAAAGGTTGAGCTTGAAACAGCCGGGCGGGCGGCGGCTTTGAATCGGCTGATTTATGCAACAGCACATTGTATCACGAGGAGTTTTTATAATTGTCCGAGGTCCAACTTCAAAACAAGAGATGAGCAAACAGGTTATAGCATGAACAGGTTATAGCATGGAGAAATGGTAACTGACGGTTAGAAGGTTTGACGGTTAGAGGGATGAACGGACTGATTGTAATATAGAAAAGTAACACCAAGAATATCCGGAGAGTTTCGATGATTAAGATTTTGATTACTGACAAGCTTGCACAAGAAGGTATTGATTTGCTTAAGGGTATTGATGACGTTGAGCCGGTGGTCAAGGTTGGCATCGGCGCCGACGAACTGGCCCGCATTATCGGTAATTACGACGGTTTGATAGTCCGCAGCGGCACGAAAGTTACGAAGGAGGTCTTGGCCAATCCCGGCAGGCTCAGAGGTATCGCACGGGCAGGAGTGGGCGTGGATAATATCGATGTCGTCGAAGCAACCAAGAAGGGCATTTTGGTGATGAATACGCCGGGCGGCAATACGTTAAGCGCAGCAGAGCATACGATGGCGCTTATACTTTCGTTAAGCCGCAATGTCGTGCCGGCGTGTAACAGTCTCAAAGGCGGAGTGTGGGATCGGAAGAAGTATATGGGTAACCAGCTCAACAATAAGGTGTTAGGCGTTATTGGGTTGGGAAGAATCGGGATGGCAGTTTGCAAGATGGCGCTGGGATTTAATATGAAAGTATTGGGTTTCGACCCGATCGCGGCGCCGAAAGACGCTGATGCCCTTGGGATTGAGATAATCGATGACTTAGAGCAGATTTACAAAGAGTCCGACTATATCAGCGTGCATGTGCCGAAAAATGAGCAGACGCTGAACATGATTTCGGCGAAAGAGCTTAAAATGATGAAACCCACGGCAAGGGTCGTCAACTGTGCCCGTGGCGGTATTATAAATGAGGACGACCTTTATGATGCTCTTGAGGCTGGGACAATTGCGGGTGCTGCTCTCGATGTTTACCCAAAAGAGCCGCCGGAGAATACGCGTTTTACGGATATTGCCAGTTGTCTCGTAACACCGCACCTCGGCGCAAGCACCGAGGAGGCCCAGGTTGAAGTTGCTGTTGAGGCTGCTCAGATTCTTGCTAACGCGCTGAAGGGTGGGCCGATTAGAAATGCGCTTAACGTTCCTTCAGTCGGTGTGTCGGTGCCGGCTATAGTCAAGCATTATGCCGAGCTTGCCCGGCGTATTGGAAGCGTAATGAGTACTATTGTGGCCGGTCGCGTAAGATCGGTCCAGGTCGAGTATCGTGGTGCGATATCCGAAAAGCCTGTGGATATGATAACAACCTCGTTTTCGATAGGCCTGTTGCAGCCGTACTTCAACGCGCTCGTCAATATGGTTAATGTGCGGTTGTTGGCTAAGGAGAGAGGCATCAGTATCGACGAGACGAAGAATACCGACATTAAGGATGTGGCATCGAGTTTTGCGGCAACAGTCGAAACCGACAAGATTACGCGAAAGATCCGCGGGACGGTGTTCGGTGAAAATCTGCCTCGTGTCCTTGAGATAGATGGGTTCAACATTGAGGTGGCGCCGAAAGGTACGCTATTAATTATTTTTAACGATGATAAGCCCGGTGTCATCGGTGCGGTTGGCACAATCTGCGGCAAACATGCTATCAACATCAGTACGATGGGCGTTTCCCAAAAGATTGACGAGGGTAAGGCGGTCCTGGCCGTCAGTCTCGACAAGCAGCCGAATGAGGAGGTTGTCAAAGACCTTGGCAAGCTGGAGTTTGTCAACGAGATTTACGTCTGCAAACTCGATTAAGATATTATCCAGGATGGCCGGTCAGCTGATGCTGATTTGTTGACGTGGCTGCGTTGGAAAAGGAGCTTTTTTATATGGCAGCTAAGAAACCTGGCAAAAAGGGGCAGTTGAATTTTGCTTTTGAAGGAAAAAGTGCCAGAAGTGCTGCGAAAGCCGGGAAGAAGGTCAAGAAAAAGAGTAAAAAGAAGACCAGTAGAAAAAGCAAGAGCCAAACAACTCGCAGGAAGTTGCGACCCCGCGCCGAGCACGTTTCCAGGCGCAGCAGGGTGCGAGAGGCCGCTACGGCTGAGTCGATGGCGGCCAAGCAGCGTGATATAAGCGTCAGCGAGTTCTTCGCGAAAAACCGGCATCTTTTGGGCTTTGACAACCCGCGAAAGGCACTGCTGACGGCGGTTAAGGAGGCTGTTGATAATTCGCTTGACGCCTGTGACGAGGCCCATATTCTGCCGGATATAACGGTGACCATCAAGCCTGTCGCCGAGACGGACAACAAATTTACACTGAACGTTACGGATAACGGCCCGGGGATTGTAAAGAAACAGGTTCCAAATATCTTCGCCAGGCTCCTTTACGGCAGCAAGTTCCATACGCTCAAGATGAGCCGCGGCCAGCAGGGTATCGGGATAAGCGCCGCTGGTATGTACGGTTTGATTACGACGGGTGAGCCGGTGCAGATTATCTCGAGGACCAAGCCGAACATACCTGCACAACATTATCATGTGCAGATAGATACGAGCAAGAACAGGCCGGAAGTTGTTCTTGATGAGGAATGTGAATTTGATTTGCCGACGGGTACGAGTGTAACGATAATTCTGCACGGTCGTTACCAGAAGGGTAAACAGTCGATCGATGAGTATATTTCGCAGACCGCCATGGCCAATCCGCACGCGACGGTAGTTTATAACGCACCCGACGGGAGCAGATACGAGTATCGGCGGCAAAGTAAGGAGATGCCGTTCATTCCGGTGGAAATTAGACCGCATCCTTACGGTGTGGAGATTGGTGTTCTATATAAGATGGCAAGGGAAAGCAGCTCCAAGACTGTTTCGGAGTTTTTGAGGAAGGATTTTTCTCGCGTAAGTCCGCGTCTTGCTGCGATGATTGCCAAGAGCGCAAAGCTTTCTTCGAGACTCAAGCCGAAAAAGATTACGCTGAAAGAAGCAGAGCGTTTGCATCAGGCAATCAATGCGACTAAGATAATGGCACCTTCGAGCGATTGTATCGGGCCGATAGGGGAAGAAAAGTTAGAGGAAGGGATTAAGCGGGTTGTTAACGCCGAATTCTATGCCAGTTGTACGAGAAGGCCTTCAGTTTATCGTGGCAATCCCTTCCTGATTGAAGCGGCTTTAGCGTACGGGTTCAAGCCAGATGGCTCCGATGGTGGCTCTGATAAGGAGCCGTTGATGCGGGTCACACGGATTGCCAACCGTGTGCCGCTTCTATATCAGCAATCGGCCTGTGCGATTTACAAGGGCGTTATGGATACAAACTGGCGGAACTACGGGCTCAGCCAGAGCAGGGGAGCACTTCCAACCGGGCAGGTCATGCTGATGGTGCACATCGCGTCCGTCTGGGTTCCGTTTACATCGGAAAGCAAGGAGGCAATTGCTCACTATCCGGAGATTATCAAGGAGATAAAGTTAGCTGTACAGGAATGCGGCAGGAAGCTCGGGATGTACGTTAGGCGGCAAAGAAGGATTAAGACCGAGATGGCGAAGCGCAGCTATATCGAAACGTATCTGCCTTATATCGGTGAGGCGCTGCGGGATATTTTGATACTTAAGGACAGGCAGGTTACCACAGTTGTCAACAGATTAAAAACCACGCTGGAAAAGTCACGGAAGCTTTAAGGGGGCAAATGGCACGGTGGCGGCGGAACTTATAATCACCGTAAGCGGAATGCGGGGGATAGTCGGTCAGAACTTAAAGCCCCTGATCGCTGAAGAGTACGGCTGCGCTTTTGGAACATTTTTAGGGCAGAATACTGCGAGCGGGGCAAAGAAGCTGTCGGTTTGTGTCGGTAGGGATTCACGGCCTTCGGGGCCAATGCTTGCCTCGGCAGTGGCCGATGGGTTGTGCTCGGTTGGTGTTGATGTGATTGACCTTGGTGTTGTTACCACGCCGGGGGTGGGGATTATGACAAGGCATCTGAATTGCGGAGGCGGAGTTATAATCACGGCTTCGCACAATCCGGGCGAGTATAACGGCGTAAAACTTTTGCTGGGTAATGGTATTGCACCGCCTATGGAGTTGGCTGAGCAGATAAAGAGGCTGTTTTTTGACAAGAAATTTAATTTTATTGATTCCGCAGGCTGCGGGCAGATAAAGCAAGACGCTGAAACTGATGCGGTGCACATTGAAAAGGTTCTTGCGATTGCTGATAAAGACGCTATTGCCGCTAAAAAGTTCAAGGTCGTTCTGGATAGTGTCAATGGAGCGGGTGGGCGAGTTGGTAAGAAACTGCTCGACAAACTTGGCTGTGATGTAGTTGCAATAAATGATGAGGCAACGGGATTGTTTGCACACGTCCCGGAACCTACAAAGGGAAATTTAGTCGGCCTTTGTGATAAGGTCGGTACGATGGGGGCAGATATTGGTTTTGGGCTGGACCCTGACGGTGACAGACTGGCGATAGTTGACCAGGCCGGCAGATACATTGGCGAGGAATATACGCTTGGGCTTGCGGCGAGACATGTTTTCAGCAAACGGACGGGCAGGGGTGCTACAAATCTTTCGACTTCGAGGATGATTGATGATATTGCTGCTGCCTACGGCGGTGAGGTTATCCGCACGGCGGTTGGAGAGGCGAACGTGGCTGAGGCGATGATAAAAAACGATTGTATCATAGGCGGGGAAGGCAATGGTGGTG
>JGI10211J14876_10001369_pt1 | contig 10689 bp, 15 predicted proteins | sample Etolagsediment_FD_14876 | JGI IMG/M metagenome (IMG submission 14876)
CGAGAGGCCATCATCGAAAAGGTCTCGAACCATAACAAGGTCGGGCATATCGCTCCAACCCATCCCGAAGGATTGGATACACTTTCGATCCAGTTTAGCGCAAAAAGTTTTGAAGTTCATTGGGAAGCCTCCGCTTCTTTGATTTCGGTCCAAGCAATATTTGCCCCACTCATAAGGATTTCGGACATCATCCAGTATCCAAGTTCTTCCTCGAACCCTTTCACTTTGCCGAAGCACTTTAGGGTCCTGATATCAGGACCATACTTGCCAAAAACCACATCAGTCTCATAGGTTTCCCAGACCCAACCGTTCGAGCCGTAGATAATGACCTTATGGGTTTTGGGCTTGCCATCAGTGGCACCGAGGTCGGGAAGGGAGAGGAGGGCGTCTCTTAGCGGTTTGTTCATGCGTGTATTATATCAAACGGGAGAGGGGATGTCCAGAGCTTTTTGGAGATTCTGGCGAACTTTCCGACGAACATAACGAGAGTCCTTCGGCTTCGCCTTGCTCGGGTGAACGCGATACAGGTTGCAGCAAGGGCAACCGAAGCCTCCGATTCCGTGACGGGTCCGAAGAGCCTTATCGTTCGTGAGGTCGAATCCGCTGTTCTTCATGCGTGTATTATACCACACTCTTGGGGTAATGCAAAGGGAAAAGAAGAAAAGTTGTTGTCGTAAGTGCTTGCTAGATAAGGACTTAGCGCAGCGTGGCCGCCCGCTCCGCTTATAAACCCCCGTAGAATAAGGACTTATGAGCGCCCGAAAAAGAATAGAAGAGAAAATAAAAAACCGAGGAACCCCTTGCAAAGAGTTCCTCGGCGTGGGTTAGCAGCCCGATAAGGAATGTGGAGGAGCTACCTCCTTGCTACCCTCCCCGAAGGGAGGCGCTCCGAGCCTAAAGCCTATTTATGGTCGCTCGGACGACTAGCTCACGCACCCATATAGCGGTGATTCACACCACTACGAGTAACGAACTGACGGCTATTAGCGTAGTGCCGATTCCAAGCCTTCTTACAAGCGTTGAGAGTACCGCAATAAGTGGTAGTGCCTTGACGGACATCCTGAATACAATAGGTGGCCGTGTTGCTGTTAGTCCCAGCGAAACGGAACATAACGGCGTTTTGGTTAGAGCGAACGATTTGAGTGTTGGTGTTGAACATTAGTTTCCTTCTTTTTGTTGTTGGTTAGTAGTTTGGGCCTCTCACCCATTCGGTAGTCTCTAGAGGGTACTGCCTCTTACTTGTGAGGGAGCATTATAGCACACTCCCTCGTGCTAGTCAACCCTCGGCTTCCATCTCTTTCGGCTGGATGAGGGTAGCGATCTTGACCGAGATTTGGTTATCAAGGTCGGTAAGACGAGACTCGGCTTCTTGGAGGATAGCATAGGCATCCTCCTTCTGTGCCTCGATCTTGCTGATCCAAGCGTAGTGCTTAGCCATGCGAGCATCAGCAGATTGGGGACCATTTCCGAGGATCTTCTTAGCCTCTCGAATCTCCTTCTGAACATCGGTCTTCTCGACGATGAGAGAAGCGAGTGCAGGGTGATTCTGCGCTGCTTGCTTGGCTTCCTTCATGCGAAGGCGCTCCAGCTTGGCTTCGGTTTCAGCGATGATTTCGGCAGGGGTGCGCTGAGCGCGCTTGTTGGTTTCGTTCTTCATGTGTGTATTATACCTTATCAGTAGTCAGTAGTCAAGTCTAAATCCAGTCTTTTTCGTTGTATTCAGCCTCGAACCACTCGTCGAGGTCTTCGTCCGAGGGCTGGTAGAGTTCCTCGGGGTCAACATCTTCGGGGTAGTTCTCAAGGGAGGCTTGGACTTCGTTGAAGAGGTCTCCCATCATTTCGTTGTATTCCATCTGGTTCATGCGTCTATTATACCACACTCTTGGGGGGATGCAAAAGGAAAAGAAGAAAAGTTGTCGTTGTAAGTGGTTGCTAGATAAGGACTTAGCGCAGCGTGGCCGCCCGCTCCGCTTATAAGCCCCNGNANAANAAGGACTTAGGAGCGAGAACTTTTTATGAGAAGATGGCGAAAAGCACTAGACCTAGCACTACCAGAGACAGAACTCTTTTATGCATTATTCCCCGCACTCCTCAAAATAAGCCGCTTTTTGTTCATCGGTCATCCAATAAACAATCTCCCCATCATCATCCAAACCCATTTCGATCTTTCCCGTAGTGACGAGTTCCCAGAGAGTATCTTCAAGTTCTCCCATAGTGGGCTGGTCGTATTCGTATTCGTATTCGTTACTCATTAGAGGTATCCTCTTGCCGTTGAAGAATAGGGTGAAGTCGGTTAGAATACTCCAACTTACCATAGTAGTAGTCGTAGTTATTCATAACTCGGATTCGAGCATCCGTAAGGGTACGAACGTCTTGAATGTTCAGGTAGATTCGATTAGGGCCCATCGAAGGGATGGACACCTGATAAGCTCGCTCGCGGTCTTTGCGTTCCGCGATGACGATTTCGCCTACCATGTAGATGCTTTCGAAAGGAGCGGTATTCATGTCGTTTTCCATGCGTGTATTATACCAGGGGCTAAAGGATTTGTCCAGGGGAATCTTGGATTTTTTCTTCGCAGGTGAAGCAGGTGCGAGTACCTTGCACACGCTCTCGGAGCTTGAGCACGCGCTTACAATCTTCACACTCGAACTTGGTCGTGGAGAGGGCAGCTTGGTCTTCCAGCCAGCCTTGGAAGTAGAAGTCTTGGTAGCTCATGTGTGTATTATTAGTTCCCGAAAAGCTCGTCGTCGAGGGCTTCTTCTCCGAACTGGGCAGTATCCTCAATGGATTCTCCAACCTCGAAAAAGCAAAGAAGCTCGTCGGTCCTGAAGTTGTACGAAGTGCGCTCAAGCACCTCATTGCAGAACTCCTCAAAGGTCATGTCCGTTCTCGCTTGGGTTTCCATGTCGTTCTTCATGCGTGTATTATACCAGAGGTTAGAGGGCTTGTCCAGAGGAAACTACAGAAAAGCTGGAGTTGGTAGAGGAACATGATCGCCATGCAGATACCGAGGAGTTCTAGAACTTCGAGGACCGTCTTCATTTTCTTCATGCGTGTATTATACCACGGATTGGGAAGAATGCAAGGGAAAAAAAAGAAAACTCACCGGAAAATTTGACGTCGATGGTTCCATCCAGGGTCAGCCATAGAGCCATAGATCCAGGGACTCCTATTATTTTTAAGTCCTCTCAAAAATAAAAATAAAATAATTCAGGGACTCCTATAATAATTCAGGGACTCCTAAAATAAAATTCCAAACTATCTCAAAAAAACTATATACTAGGGAGAGTTAAAAATATGAACGATATACAGCAAGGAATGCGAGTATTTAGTTATGCGGTATCTGGAATTACTTCAGAAGAGGTTTCAGGGTTTCCCTTTTTGGATAGCGCGGGGAACAATATCAAATGTAACTATATGAAAGCTGAGATTCATTACGATGGGAACAAGGATGAGAACCATGTCGTAGCTTGGATTGAGCCTAGTGGTTTGTCCCAAGGAAGTATAAAGACGAACCCCACAGAGCAGTATGGAGCTGCTGAGTTTTTAGCGGGGGAGGTATCAGGGAGTTTAGGTTTTTGTGTATTTGCGGACTCTGCTCATCAGGCAGTAGTGGAGTGGAAGGCAAGCAATGGTCAGGGCACGAATGGAGTTAATATAAAGGTTGATGAATATTTCCAGAACTCGGCTGGAGAGATCTTTGTTATTTTAACTTATGGAAACATTCTTCCATTCAACCATCTTAGGTTAAATAATTATGATTTTGGAGTCTAGTTCAGAACTAGGTTACTATATAAGTTAGAGGTTTTTATTATGGATAGAAGAATAGAAGAATCAAAAGTTAAAGCTTATGAAAACTTAGGTAATACTTTATTAGGGAGAAGGTGGAACACTAAATACTATTCTCCAGAAACGAGAGCAGATAGAACTAAACATGATGTTCTTAGATATGAAGCTAAGCCCTGGCAACGAAAAGATTCCGCTCTTCGTAATAAGCGTCTAGCTAGGAGGGCTGAATTAGCAAAAGCTGCTGCTGAGAAAAAAGCAGGAGGTGATTCAGTAAAAGAATCAAAATTTGATGCTTATCGCAACTTAGCTAATTCTTTATTGGAGGGGCGTTGGAACACTAAGCACCTTTCTCCAGAGGATAGAGCAGATCGGACTTCTTCTGATACTTCTCATGAGGCACCTTTTGATAAGAGAGGTACGAAGCATGTTGAGCGCCGTAAGAAGCGTCTAGCTAGAAGGTCTCAATTAGCAAGGGATGCCGCTGCTGAGAGCAAGGCAGTAGGTGATGAGGCTGATGCTAGAGCCGTACATGGAGATATGAGAAGAGGTGGAAGTAGGTACTAAGAGATAAGTGACCTCTAGAAGAAGAAACAAAGGGTTTAGGAACAAGGATCCTAGATACTTTGATAAACTTAGAGAAGAGAAGCGAAGTTTACGCAATTTCTTCACTAAGGAAACAGTAAAAAAATTAGGAAAGAGTTTAAAATGGATCCAAAAGAAAGAAACAGACAAATCGCTGAGGCTAGACTAGCTAGATTACCAAAAAATTCTGGTCATGCACGAATTCTTAGAGCAAAATTAGGTATTTCTGATGCTCCTGCTCCTGTAGTTGAAGAAGTTTCTGAAAAAATCGAGGAAGTTCTTGAAATAGTTGAGAAACCTGCTCCAACAAAGAAGAAAAAATCTCAGAAGAAACTGTAAACTAGTCTTTTAATTCAATAGGGAGGTCATTATTTTTAATAAATGCCTCTCTATTTTTATGCCAAGACTCTCTACCCACTAATTCCCCTCTAGAATTGTGTAAAATGTTCAAATCTATGACGTAATTAGTGAAACCTTTTTCGTGCGCTCGCGTGGTATAGTAAATATCATAGAAATCCCAATCTCCTTCAAAAAATTCAGGCTTCTCTAGTCCAACTTCTTCTATTACATTCGACTTGGTAGCTAAAAATAGGCCATCTAGGACTATTACTTCTCCTACGGGGCCATAAGGGGTGATGTATTCCTTGTTAAGCTTATCAAGGTGCGTCACACGGCCTCTGTGCTTGCCTGCTCGCCAGTTATCTGTGTTCCACCATACTGCATCAGGGCTGAGGCGGGTCGTTCCAGCGGGGCCTACAAAGCCTACAGCGGTAGATTCTAGAGAGTCTATGAGTTTCTTCTTAAAAACTTCGGGATCTTCTCTGATTTCTATATCGTCGTGGCAGAATATAATAATATCTTCAGGGTTTGGGTTTATTTGCGTATAAGCTCTTTGATATGCAGAAAAAAGAGACGACTGATTAGCCATTAGATATACTTTAATTCCACACCCAGCTAAATATGTAAGAAGGTTGTTTGTTGTTTGTGATACTTTTTCTCTTGATCTAGTACAGATAGCAGCGTATATATTCATATACTATAATAAAGCAGAACGTCAGATAATTTATGGAAAAAGAAAAATTAATTGAAGAATTTCAAAAGTGCAAAGAAAATCCAGAATATTTTATTAGTACTTATATCAAGGTAACTCACCCAGTTAGGGGTTTGGTTCCGTTTAAGTTATATCCCTTTCAGGAAAAAATTCTATCTGATCTCCAAGAGTATAGATTCAATATTCTTAGAAAGTTTAGACAAGCAGGATGCACCACTATCGCAGCGGGGTATTCCTTATGGACCATTATTTTTCAGAAACACAAGTCCGTTGTTATTCTTTCAAAAGGTGATGCTGAGTCTACTGAAGTTCTAGAAAGAATCAAACTAATGTATGACGAGCTTCCTGAGTTCTTAAAGCCTGGAATTATTGAAGACAACAAGCACACTCTAAAACTTAAAACAAATTCAGTAATTAAGTCTAGACCATCTGGAAAACAGTCTGGACGTTCTCTTGCTGGTTCTCTTCTTATTATTGACGAGGCTGCTTTCATCGAAAACATTGATACCATCTGGGCTGCTGTTTATCCCATTATTTCTACTGGTGGTCGTGCATTCGTACTGTCTACCGTTAATGGTATTGGTAACTGGTATCATGACGTATATCAAAATGCTATTAATGGAAACAACTCATTCCACCCAATAGATATTCGATGGCAGGAGCACCCCGAATATAGTTATAACCCAGACTTCGAGCATCTTTACGAGGTAATGAAAGAAAAGGGTTTGGATATTCACCAATGGGAAAAAACAACAAAAGCTAATATGCCCACGAAGCAATGGCTTCAGGAATATGAATGTTCTTTCCTTGGAACAGGTGATACCTATATCGAAGGCGAAATATTAAAAGAAGTATCAAAACAGACCAGCGACGACTACTATACAAAATATAATAATAGGATGAGAGTTTGGCAAGATCCTCAACCTCATTATTCATACTTAATAGCGTGTGATACCTCCTTGGGAAGAGATAGAGATTATTCTGCTTTCCATGTTATTAATATGTACAACGGGCAACAAGTTGCAGAGTTCTACTCTAATAGAACACCAATAAATGATTTTGCTCAGATCATAGCCTCCGAAGGGATGCTATATAATGTAGCTCACGTTATTTGTGAAAGGAATACTATTGGAAATAACTTAATTGATTGGCTGTACAATATTTATGAGTATGAAAACTTATGGTGCGACGAAAGAGGAGACATTGGGTTCCAAGTAACTGCTAAGAATAGAGAAATTATTCTAGCTCAAATGGAAGAGTCTATTAGGCGAGACTTAATAAAGATAAACTCTACTAGAACTTGCGATGAGCTAATGACCTTTATCATTAAAGAAACAGGAAGAGCGGAAGCGGAAAAAGGACACAATGATGATCTTATTATGAGTTTAGCCTTAGCTATCCACGCCTATAAATACTTACTGGATAGTATGCCTATGGAATTTGCAACAAATTTAGGAAATGCCGAAGCGCCCCCTATGCCAGCTAAGCTAGATAATATACAAGTTAAAACATCGTTTGGAAGTATTTCTGAGGAAGACTACACATGGTTGATAAAATAAAACAAGAAGAACTTAACGAAAGTGGATACACTTCCTTTGGTGGAACAGAAAATAGAAGTGGATCTTTTTATAACCCAACAGGGCCAATAGGGAGATTTTTCGCTAAATTCTTTGCTACAAAAGCCCAATCAATTGCTCAAAAAGAAATAGACAAAGGCCATGTTCTCCCAGCTACAGGAGATACTGTAGTCTCTACTGAGGTTATCAAAGATATCTCAGTAGATGATGGTCCCGCTGTTGGGGGCATTAGTAGAAACCCCATCCTTCCACAACTAGAGCTTAATAGAAAAAAGAGATACAAAGAGTATGAGGAGATGGATGAATATCCAGAGATCGGGGCTGCCTTTGATATCTATGCTGATGACACAACACAAAAAGGAACTCGGTCTGAGCGTTGGACAATTAAGTCCAAGAATAGCATGGTTGTAGAAGAGATTGAAGATCTTTTTGAAACTCTTAGAATGGACAAGTTTCTTTGGGATATCATTAGAAACACAGTAAAATATGGAGATTGTTTTACCGAACTTGTTCTTGATATAAATAATCCCCAAGAAGGTCTTAAGAAAATAAAAATTCTTAACCCTAATTGGATTCTTAGAGTAGAAAACGAATATGGCTATTTAAAGAAGTTCCTGCAAGAAATTCCTAACATGGAAAATATGCAGTATTCCGAGGCTGGGCAGGCTTATCAAAATCGCCCAGTAAAGTATATTGAGTTGGACAAAAATCAAATTGTTCACTTCAGACTACACACCTCTGATCCTGTATTTTATCCTTACGGCAAATCTATCGCGGCGCTTTGCCACAGAATCTTCCGCTCCCTTAAGATGATGGAGGATGCTATGATGATTTATCGCCTATCCAGAGCACCAGAACGTAGGATCTTTTATGTAGATACAGGCAACCTTCCTACTAGTAAAGCTGAGATGTTTATAGAGCGCATCAAGCAAAAGTTTAAGAAGGAAAAGTTCTACAACACTCAGAGGGGTGCAGTAGACTCTAGATTTAATCCTATGTCTATGGATGAAGATTTCTTTGTTCCTACAAAGAATGGTAGAGGTACAAAGATTGAAACACTTCCAGGAGCAACTAACCTAGGGGAAATTGAGGATGTTCGCTACTATAGAGATAAGCTTCTTGCTGCTCTAAAAATTCCAAAAGATTACGTTGTTGAGAAGGATCAGTCCCCAGAGAGAAAAGCAAACCTCTCTCAACTGGATGTTAAGTTTGCTAGAACTATTCAAAGAGTTCAAGTTGATATCCAAACTGGATTAGAAAATATTGCTAAAAGGCACCTCCAACTAAAAGGGTTCCCAGCGGCCCAAATTAAAAGATTAAAAATTGAACTTCCAGAGCCCTCTGATATGTCAGCTAAAAGAAAGCTTGATATTGACGAGCAGAAGACAAGAGTTATTCAAGCCGTTCAAGGTCTTGGTCTATTCTCTAAAGATGAGATTTATAGAGAGTATTATGATATGACCGACTCCGAAATAGAGAAAATCAAAAAAGAGCTTGAAAAGGATATGGAAGATGAAATGAAAAAACAAGAGGCGATGATGCCTCCTGCCGCTCCAGGCGCTCCTCCAGCAGGTGCTCCTCCAGGTGGGGAAGCGGGATACGGAGAAGCGGGGGGCCAGGAGCCAGCAGAAAATGTACCACCAACCGTTGAGAGTAAGATAGAAAGTCTAGAAGCTCTCAAAAACATAGTTCTAGAAGAAAAAAAAGAGGTTATTTCTAGAATAATCAAAAAACAACAGCAAAAGCACAAGCTACTTTAAAAAATCAATCTATATAAGATAGAACCTCTAAAAAAATGGAGAATATTATGTTTAACAAACTATTCGAACAAAGGGACAAGACTATATCATTACTTGTAAAATTAGGTGACTGCCTAGGTAGATCGCTAAGAGAGAATGTAACCTTATTCTCTATTGATAGCTCAACCTCACAAGTAACTTATCTTACTGAAAGCAACAAGGTCATTAGTGGTCAATACATTATTGACTCAGATGTTTCTATTAAAAAGGTAAGAGTACAAGAAGCGTCCGTCTTTGAGGATGGTACTGAGTTTGATACTTTTGTTAATGAAAAAATTAACAACTTTATTGAAAATATCCACTTCGGAGAGTACTCAACCGCTGACGATTCTTTCTCTGATATCTTATCTCTTTGGGAAAGTAGAGTTAAACTAGGCTCCATTCAGAAAAAGCTACATGAGAAAACAGAGCGGTTGCGTAATGTAGAAAAGATCGTAGAGTCTGTGGAGTTTCAAAACCTTTTAGAGGTTAGCCCACAACTACTAACCTTCCTTAAAGAGAATATCGACAAAGTAACCTCAGTCCCAGAGATTAGAAATGCTGTTAACTTATCCAATTCAGTAGCTCATGCTTTTGATTTTAGAAAACTATCCTACGAGGATTTATCAGAAAGTAAATCCTATACGCTAAAGGATGGAGTAAGTAAGTCTATCTACGAGATGATTTGTCGTCAGGAGTTAGTAAAGAAAGAGCTTCTTGAGTCTAAGAAATCATTCGATTCCATTTGGGCTACTAACCCATCTATTAAGCGTCTTGCTAGTATGATTTTTGAGGATAACGAGGCTACTATAGCTGCTTTATCAGAGGCCCTTCAAGATGTTCCTTATCTTGCTCTCGCCTCTAAAAAGAGTTTGTTTAATACTTTTAGCAACTGCTTAGGCCAAGTAGATGGTATTGGAGTTTCAGATAAGGATATTCAAAAGTTTGCTTCTGATATCTTTGAAACAAAGAAAGAAGTAAAAGAAGCTTTTATCGAAGCTATAAACGAAAAGTATGGTGTAAACATTAGAAACCTCCAAGAGCCAGCCTCCTTTAAGAGTCTTGCTAATACTCAGGTCGTTATTTTTGAAGCTCTATCAAGACTTGCTCCTAAAGGAAGTGTCCTTAAGCAAGTATTATCAGAAGCAGGTAATTGCCTAAAGAGCCGATCAGGAGTTGAGTGTATTGATGTAAATGACTATATCTTTGAAATGTTTTTAGAGGCAGGATATGGTGATTTTATTGAAGAAGGCTTTAGTGCAGGCAAGTATACCAAAGTAGACTTCAAAAGAGTTGCTGCTGATCTAGCATCTGTATCAGACCTTATTGCAAGCCTTCAGGACACCGCTGAGATGGACGCTGAGTATCCTAGCGATGAGACCCTAGACCAGGATGCTCTAGCTGCTCAGGAAGGCGGTGAGGAGGCTCCTGTAGCTCCTGAAGAGGAGATGCCCCCAGAAGAAGCTCCTATGGATACGGGCGAAGATAATGATTACGATGGTGATGGTAAGTTAGATCGTCACGAAATGGATCACGACAGCGAAGAAGGACTTCATAATACTCTTGATAGAGACGGTGATGGTGATCATGATATGGAAGATCATGCAGCAGAAGAAATGCCTCCAGAAGAAGAGATGGAAGAGCCCGAGTTGGACCAGCCCTCCTCACAAGAAGAAATCTTACAAGGTCTCTCTAACTTAGAGCAGATGATTGCAAGCATAACCTCTGAACTTGGGTTAGGTGGAGAAGGCGAGGAAGAAGAAGAGGATGAAGAGGAAGAAGATGAAGGTGGAATCAAACCAGAAGAAGAGGATAAGTAAAAAATATGCGCCAAACACTAAAACCCTTTAGTAAAATTGAAACTTTTGCTGCTAATGCTTCTGGCATTATAGAGCTAACGGATACAAATGG
>JGI10211J14876_10001371_pt1 | contig 10679 bp, 3 predicted proteins | sample Etolagsediment_FD_14876 | JGI IMG/M metagenome (IMG submission 14876)
AATACAACAGGTTCGAGTCAAATAATAATACAAAATACTGATGTTATTTCTTTTTTACAGGTTAATCCAGAAATACAAATAGCTTATGTTGATGTTATTGGTAGTGATGATATTTCAGCAAGAAATGAGGTAATTAGAATTGACAGTTTTAATAGTAGTAAAATATATTATAACACATCATTTAATAAATATGTTTATAAATTAAACTATAAAGTAGTTGATGCTTCAAATGTTAAAATTCTTATTGATGGAATTGCTTTAGAACCTAATATGGATTATACTGTTAATGCTCAAAATAAATATGAGATATTTTTACCTAAAGGGTTAAAATATGGTAGTGTAATTAGTGTATATTATTTAGTTGCAAATAATGCTTATTTTACATCAATGGCTGATGATATTTTACCTGATGAAGACATTGAAAATATGACATTTCTTGAATTTATAGTATTCATGCAAAAAAGATTAATTAATGTTAGAAATAGAAAAACAATATCTGATTTTAAAGGTGGTTGGTATCCAACATTATTAAAAATATATATTGAATATTTAAAAAGAAGTAAATTACCTGATGATGACCCATTAAAATCGAATGGTTATTCATTTCATAATTTGTATTTATTTTTAGGAAAATATAATTCATTTTTCCAAAAATTTATTTTACAATTATTACCAGCTACTATAATTATAATGGGTAATGGTGAAGGTGTGTCTGAAATTAGAAACACGGTGTTCACTAAACAAAAATTTATGTATCGTATTGGTGTTAATTTATATTCTGAAGATTCAACAAATGTTGATATTAGAGGACGTGAAATGGTGAAGTATTTGGGAGATGATAGTAGTGTGTTTTTAATTAAACAGGGTAATATCAATTAACTGATATAAAACTTTATGAAAATAAGTATTTATATAAAAAAATAATAATGGCACTCATTGAAAAGACAGACCCTGTAGTATTAAATATAATGTTGACATCCAAAGGTAGAGAACAACTATCTAAGGGTGATTTAACGTTTAAATACTTTGCTGTTGGCGATAGTGAGATTGATTATAACTTTATTAATGAAATTAATACTAGTGTTGAACCAGATTTCAATTCTTCAGACATTAGTATTTTAAGACCTAGAGATAAAAACCCTAAAATAATTTCATTTATTCCAAAAACATATGAAGGTGATGAATATAATGAAATTAAACCAATATCTGAACCATATGATATAGTTAATGATGCACATTCTTTAGGTTTTTTTAGTGATAGTGGAACAACATTTATTACTGATGAATTACACACTAGACAGCCTGATTTAATGGTGTATATGAGTGGTGTTACAGGTGGGAATTCAATATCTTTAAGAAAAGCACCAACATATGGTTCAAATACTGAAGAACCTTTAGTTGGGGATTTGTTGTTTATTAAATATGCTCATGATACTAATACTACTGGACATACAATTAATAGGGATTTACCTACACCATATTTAACATATAAAATTATTAGTAAAACTGGTAATTTATTGAATGATAATATTGTTGTTAATGTTGATAGAGAATTGCCAGATTTTTCATTATACACACCAACTGCAATTGCTGGTGCACTAATATATTATAGCGGTGTATCATCAAATTATAGTTTTACTGGTGATTATAGTGCTGATAGTATTATTAGTTATTTTGCTAATTATAATACCAATAATACAATATTTCCATTTTGGGATTTATCTGTGATATATACAGAAGAAGTTGCAGGTGTTCAAGCTACTGATATAAAATATGGTAATTTTGAAACTAGAACATATGGTGGTTTTGTTTCATATATTCAAAATCAAGCACCTGTTTATAAAAAATTAGGTGTAATTCATTATAGTAATGATTCGGATAAAAATGTTTATGGTGAGGAATTTTATTTAAAAACACCTAAACTTGAAATGCCAACAATTATGTGGCATAAATCAAGCACTAGAACATTAGGTATTACTTTAATACCAACAGGAAGTAGTAAAATATTAACAGGCACAGTAAAATCATTAGATGTTAGATATTATGATTTAGCTGATTTAGATGGTAACATTGTTGGAAAAGTGTTTAATACACTAAAAATGTTTATTATCGAAGACCAAGAATTATTGTTTGCTATGTCATATAAGTCAAATAGGTCTTGGACTATTCCTGATTATGAAATGACTATGTTTGGTAGTTTAATTCCATGTCCATGCTGTCCTCCATGTCCGGGAGATACAACCACAACAACTACACTAGAGCCAACAACTACTAGTACAACAACTACACTAGAGCCAACAACTACTAGTACAACAACGACATTAGAACCTACTACTACGGTAGAACCTACTACTACGACATTAGAACCTACTACTACGGTAGAACCTACTACTACGACATTAGAACCTAGTACTACGGTAGAACCTACTACTACAACGGTTGAACCTAGTACTACGGTAGAACCTACTACTACAACGGTTGAACCTAGTACTACGGTAGAACCAACGACAACGGTTGAACCTAGTACTACGATTGAACCAACGACATTAGAGCCAACGACTACAGTAGAACCAACTACAACGGTTGAACCTAGTACTACGATTGAACCAACTACAACGGTTGAACCTAGTACTACATTAGAGCCAACTACAACAGTTGAGCCAACGACTACAGTAGAACCAACTACAACGGTTGAACCTAGTACTACATTAGAGCCAACTACAACAGTTGAGCCAACGACTACAGTTGGTGATAGTGTAACCTATGAATGGATTGATTATAGTTGTATTGTTGTTAGTGCTATTACTAGTACTACATTAGAGCCAACAACTACAATTGAGCCAACTACAACAGTTGAACCTACAACTACGGTAGCACCTACTACAACGGTTGGTGATAGTGTAACCTATGAATGGATTGATTATAGTTGTATTGTTGTTGATACAACAACGACTATTGAACCAGTATGTAATATAAATTATTCAATATTACCATATGAGTTTAGTGGAAATAGTGTTAATATATTTTATGAAATAACTAGTGGTACATTCCCAATGGTTGTTCAACTATCTGGTGAAACTGGTACTAGTTATTATTCTAACATAGCATATAGTACTGGTGTTTATTCATTTCTTAATGTACCATTTAATGATGATTATTTGATGTCTTTCACAGAATTAAATGACCCAAGTTGTAATGCTCTTGAGATTATATCATGGTGTAAAACATGTGAAGAAGGATATGACCCAGTTGGTGATGATGAATGTGTTCTTTATGATGTAATTGACCCAACATATTATGCTTCATCATATTATGTTGTTAAAAAAACTGATGATACATCATATGGTGTTTATGGTGCTGTATTATTTGATAGTTGGAATTATGATGGTACTGGAAATTATAGTAGATTTGATTTAAGTAATCCATATTGGGTAAACCCATATAGTGACCAAGGACCTTTAAATCGTACATCTATTTGGGGTAATGTAACACGAAATAAACAAGATATTGGTTTTTCATATTGTATTGATATTGCTGTTGCCAAAACATATTATGTAGGTTTTGGTTGTGATAATTGGGGAAAAATAAAACTTAATGGTGAGATGGTTCTTGAGCAAGATATTCCATCATTAACTGCTATGTTTACGGCAAATGGTGACCCAACTGGTGGTGGTTTCCCTGATAGAATACCTTATAGATATTGGTTTATTTATCCAATGCATCTACCTGCTGGTAAGAATGTGATCGAAATTTATGGTCATAACGAATATAGTGTTGCAGCAGTTGGTATTCAGATATATGATGCAACACCTTATGATTTAGAAAATGCAACTAGTGATGAAGATTTGGGTGAAAAAATATTATTTACATCAGACCAATTAGTTACTAACCCAACAACACCTATACATTATGAGAATTCTGATGATTTTGGATATCATGGATATGTTTGTCCAAGTGGATATTCGTTAAATACATGTGACGAACCATTTACCTGTGTTAAAGCAGATTTAATTCCTTGTGAGCCAACTACAACAGTTGAACCTACAACTACAATTGAGCCAACAACATTAGAGCCAACTACAACCACAATTGGTGATACTGTGACTTATGAATGGATTGATTATAGTTGTATTGTTGTTAGTGCTATTACTAGTACTACATTAGAACCTACCACAACGGTTGAACCAACAACTACAGTTCAACCAATATATGATGCATTATGTGGTGATTTAGTAGAATATGATGGTGGTGAAGTTGGATATAAAAATATTTATGAAATTGATTTAGGTTCAGATACTGGAAATATTGTCTTTAATTATGATGTGAGTGGTTATCCTGATAGATTTATTGTGAAATATGATAATAATACCGAAATTGATAGTGGTTTTGTTGGTGATGCAGCGTATGGTTATGGTGAATCAGCAAGAAATATATTTACTAATGCATTAACAGGTAAATTAGACCCAACATCAACATTCATTTATCCGAATATTGGTGACCCAGAATTAGAACCAGATGGTTATCCTGTGGTAATTACAGATAGTTCTGGTATTAATGAATTTTATAAATCAACATCAACAACTATAGCAATGGTTGAATTATATTTAACTGGTGTTGGTTGGTATTTTAAAATGGATTGTCCTGTTCCAACTACAACAGTTGAACCTACGACAACAACGACATTAGAACCAATTACTGGAACTACTACAACAGTAGAACCTACAACAACACTTCCAACAGAAGCGCAAATTGAATGGGATTTATATAATTGTATAATTGTTGATGCGGTAACAACAACAGTAGAGCCAACAACCACTGTTGAGCCTACGACAACATTAGAACCTACAACAACATTAGAAATATAATAAATAATAAAGTATTTAAAATAAAAAGAATTAGATGTCAGAATATTCAGGATATAAAAGGTCGTTATATGTTTCGGTTACGAAAGCTATAGGTGGTGAGGTTATAGTTGGATATCCTAAAACATACCCAACTGCAACTGATATTGCTCGTGGGTATTTCATATATAATTATGAAGAATATCCAATTCCTGATGATAATGAATTATCATATATGTCAGATACTGATTATAATGAATTAGTGTCAGCATTTGAATCATATGTTGAAGATATTGAAAATGTGTCATTTATTGATGATGAAATTAATGTAAATGTAGAATATGACCCAATAAATTGTAGTGGTGAAACACCAACAACTACAAGCACAACATTAGCACCAGTATGTAATATTAATTATACGATATTACCGCATGAATTTAGTGGGAGTACTGTTACTGTTTCATACACGCTAACAAGTGGAACTGGTTCAATTATGGTTGAATTAATTGGTAGTTCTGGTGGTGTTATTGGGACTAATCTTGAACACACAACACCTATAACTAATTATTTTACTGATGTACCAATAGGTGATGAATATCAAATTGTATTTACTGATTTAGGTATTCCTGATTGTAGTAGATTTGAAAATTTATCATGGTGTGAAACATGTGAAGAAGGTTATACACCAATTGGTGATGATTGTGTGCTTTATGAGACAATTGACCCAACATATTATTCTTCAACATATACTGTAGTTAGAAAAGCAGAACATTCTTCTTATGGTCTCTATGGCGCAGTAATTTTCGATGATTGGAATTATGATGGTACTGGTGATTATGAGAGGATACCAACAAGTAATCAATATTGGATAAATACACCATATCCTTCATTAGAAGGACCTTTAAATCGTTCATGTGTTTGGGGTAATGTGACTCGTGATAATCAAGATATTGGTTTTTCTTTTTGTTTTAATATTGCAGTACCTAAAACATATTATGTAGGTTTTGGTTGTGATAATTTAGGTAAAGTCAAACTAAATGGTAGTTTAATTCTTGAACAAGATATTTCAGCACTAGCAACTATGTTTGCAGCAAATGGTGACCCAACTGGTGGTGGAGATACTGGAAGAATACCTTTTAGATATTGGTTTATTTATCCAATTGAATTACCAGCAGGTGAAAATTTTATTGAAGTTATTGGTCATAATGAAACTAATGTTGCTGGTGTTGGTATTCATATATATGATGCAACTCCATATGATTTAATAAATGCAACTAGTGATGAAGATTTAGGCGATAAGAAAATATTTGATTCTATTGATTTAGTTGGTACAGCATTACATTATGAATATTCAGCAACTAATGGATATCATGGATATGTTTGTCCAATTGATTATGCATTAAACACATGTGATGAACCATTCACCTGTGTTAAAGCCACAGTTGAGCCATGTTTTACTGGTGAAACAACATATTTTGGTAGTTGGTTAGATTATGTTTGTATTATTGATAGTGGTGTCACTACCACAACGATTGAGCCAACAACTACATTAGAGCCAACTACCACAACGATTGAGCCAATTACTGGTACAACAACTACATTAGAGCCAATTACTGGTACAACAACAGTCCAACCAATTGAAACAGTTAATTTAGGTTTTCTATATAATTGGTTAACAGTTGATGATGCTAGAAATATAGCAAATACTGGATGGCATGTCCCAACTAATGATGAATTAGGTACATTATTGTTATATATTGACCCTGATGGTACTAGAGATGTTAATGATGCAAGTGGACATTTAAAAGAAACAGGGTTAACACATTGGGAAAACCCAAATATTGGTGCTACAAACACTTATGGTTTTAATGCAAGGGGTAGTGGACAAAGATTTAGTGGTGGTGCATATAATGGGAAGTATGAATTTTCAAATTTATGGACAACAACAGAAAACCCATATGATACAACACAAGCATTTTTTGGCGAATTATACCATAATACCATAGTTTTTAGAGTATGGTTAGGTGTTTCATCATTTATAACACAATTTAAAAAAATAGGTAATTGTATAAGATTAGTTAAAGATTCTACGACATTATCACATGGTGAATCAGGTACTTATCAAGGAAATGATGGTAAATTATATAGAACTATTTGTATTGGAACACAAGAATGGCTTGCTGATAATTTAAAAGAAACTCAATGGAGAAATAACTCATGGATAGATGGTTATGATGGTGGTGTTTATACACCAATAGGTGATAGTACTTGGGATGCATTAACAACAAGTGCTTTATGTGCTTATGATGATGTTGAAAATAATGCATAAAATTAATAAGATATAAAATAAATGAGTCAATACACAGAATATAAAAGGTCGCTAAAAGTTTCAATCACTAAAATGATTGGAGATGATATTGCTGTTGGGTATCCTAAAATATACCCACTACCAACTGATGTGTATAATGGATACTTTATTGTTAATGGTATCCAATATTCAATACCTGATGATGATACACTTGCAAATATGTCAGAAACCGAATATAATAATCTTGTTGATGTTTTTATTTCTTATGTGAATAGTTATGAAGATATATCATTTGGTACTGAATTCAGTAATGATAATGTTGAATATGACCCTGAAAATTGTTCGGGTGTTGTACCAACATTTAGTGTTGAATCTGAATGGGATTTATTTAATTGTGTTATTGAAAAATCAGGCACAGTAACTACTACATTAGAGCCAACTACAACAGTAGAACCTAGTACTACATTAGAGCCAACTACAACGGTTGAACCTAGTACTACATTAGAGCCAACCACTACGGTTGAACCTAGTACTACATTAGAACCAACTACAACGGTTGAACCAACTACAACGGTTGAGCCAACTACAACGGTTGAACCAACTACATTAGAACCAACTACAACGGTTGAGCCAACTACATTAGAACCTACAACAACAGTTGAACCATTTGTTGGTTGTGTTGAATATGGTTATTTGTATAATGGTCATACCATTAATGATAGTAGAGATTTAGCTAATACTGGATGGCATGTACCTACACAAGCTGAATATTTAGTGTTAGTTGCACTTGCTGGTGGTGGTAGTGTTGCTGGTGGTAAACTTAAAGAAGTTGGTTTAGACCATTGGTTAACACCTAATGCTGGTGCTACTGATGAATATGGAATGACATTAGTTGGTAGTGGTAGACGTGATGGTTCAACTGGTGATTTTGTGAATTTACTTGAAAATGGGTCATTATGGACATCAACTGTTAGAAGTGGATATCCATTACAAAATTGGACAATTACTTCTTATGCATCTAATACTCAATCAAATGTGTATGCTGGAGTAGATAGAAATCATGGTTTAGGTATAAGATTAATTAAAGATTCAACAACATTAAGTAGTGGTGAAACTAGCACATATACTGGTAATGATGGGAAAGTTTATGGTACAATTTGTATTGGGACACAAGAATATTTATCTGAAAATTTAGCGGAAACTCAGTATGCTAATAATGATTTAATATCAATTATTGAAAATGATGAAACTTGGTCAGGTTTAACGACTGGTGCTATGTGTGCGTTTAATAATGATTATAATAATGTTGGTTGTGGTGAAACTGGAATTACAACAACTACATTAGAGCCAACTACTACGGTTGAGCCTACCACGACATTAGAACCAACTACAACATTAGAACCAACTACAACATTAGAACCAACTACAACATTAGAACCAACTACAACTGTTGAGCCAAGTAGTGTAAAATGTTATGGTTATTTATATAATCAATATGCAATTAATGATGTAAGAAATATCGCACCTTCTGGATGGCATGTACCTACACAAGCAGAATTTCAAACATTAGAAACATATGCTAGTGGTAGTACCGTTGCTGGTGGTAAACTTAAAGAAGTTGGTTTAACTCATTGGTTAACACCTAATGCTGGTGCTACTGATGAATATGGATTCACAGCATTTGGTGGTGGTCATAGAGAAACAGTAAATGGAAATTTCACAAAATTTAATGAGTTTGGAATATTTGGTTCATCAACTACTGAATTTGGAATGTTCACGAGAGCATTACAATTAGTAAATTTTAGTGGAACATCAAATATATCATTATGGTTATATGCGTATGGTCTGTCATTAAGGTTAATTAAAGACGATTCAACAGATACTGGTACAATGACTGGAAATAATGGTAGGGTATATCCAACAGTTAAAATTGGTACACAAGTTTGGATGTCTGAAAATTTAGCAGAAACTCAGTATGCTAATAGTGATTCAATTACAAAAGTAACTGATAATACTGCGTGGAAGAACCTAACAACTGAGGGTTATTGTGCTTATGATAATAATGAATCATATGTAAATTGTGGATAATTGTTTTAATAATAATAAATAAAGTATTTAAAATAAAAAGAATTAGATGTCAGAATATTCAGGATATAAAAGGTCATTATATGTTTCAGTAACAAAAAGAACTGATGGAATTATTGATGATGGATATCCTAAAACATATCCAACAGCAACTGATATTGCTAACGGATATTTTACGTATCATGGTGTTCAGTATACAATTCCTAATGATAATGAATTATCATATATGTCAGCTACAACATATAATAATTTAGTGAGTATTTTTATATTATATGTTAATGAAATAGAAGAAATTTCAATTGATGAAAGTCAAGTTAATGATAATATTGAATATGACCCAATTGAGTGTGACCCAAATGTAACACCACCAACTACAACTACAATTGAGCCAACAACGACAGTAGAACCACAAACACCAATAGACTATGATATAAGATTTGAATGTACACCATTTTTATCTGAGGTAATATTAGAAAATTATTATGGTGGTTCTGGTGTTTATGAAGTTGGAAGTTATTTAAGCTTAACAGAATCTCAAGCATTAAACACAACATCATTTGATGTTGGTCTTAATCCATATTCATATTTAGCTATATCAGATGGTATTTATTGGGCAGTTGTAAGAGATGTTAATAATCCAACAAATATTGTTGCTAAAATGATTGAGGTTATTTGTTCATCAACTACAACGGTTGAACCAACAACTACAGCAGAGCCAACAACAACTGTTGAGCCAACTACATTAGAACCTACAACAACTACAACAATAGAACCAACAACAACTGAACCACCAATATATTTAGCTAATTGTTACACATTAGATATTCCATATGATGATTTAGAAGACGAAGCGTTTGATGAATTATATATTACGTATTATTTAGTTGGTGGTGGTTCTAATTCATTAAGTTGGGTAGAATTTGAAGATGATGGTGGATATGTTGATGGTATTAGAATAAAAATTTGTAGTACGATTGAACCATCATACAAATATGGGACTTCAGGTTTTGAATTTTTTGATGTAGAATGGATTGATGATATTTGTACTACCTGTTGCAATGATATTATTGATTGTGGGGTTAATCAACCACCAGTTGCATATGATAACACAGTTACTATTACTAGATGGATTACGGTATGTTCATCATCAGTATCATCATATCCAGACCTTAGTTGGTTTCCATATAGCGATTATGATGGTGACTCAATTAATGCAATAAAAATAACTACTTTACCACAATATGGTGAATTTAGCAAAGGTGCGATAGTGCCAATTGTTGAAAATGAAATAATACCATATCCATTTGAATTTGATAGTCGTATTTTTTATAGAACATCTGGATTAATGACGGGTTCATATGTGGATACTGTTGAATTTCAAGTTAGAACAGATAATAATCCAAATTGGAGTAATACAGCAACAATTACATTTAATGTGAGTTATT
>JGI10211J14876_10001372_pt1 | contig 10668 bp, 9 predicted proteins | sample Etolagsediment_FD_14876 | JGI IMG/M metagenome (IMG submission 14876)
AGAGGTTGGCTCTTACTGCCATTACTTGTAACTGGTGCAGTATGTATACTTCTTTATACCCCTTTGCTGACTAAACTGGGTTGGCCCGAGTGGGCTCCCGGGTTGGGAATGGGAGCATTGCCGGTTCTGGGGACCTATTTTATTCAGACCGGTGACTACACCCTGCCAGCGGTAATTGCCACGATACCCTCTGGCATTCTGGTTCATAACCTGCTGCTTCTGAACGAGTTTCCCGATACCGAGGCCGATAAGAAAGCCGGTAGGAAAACACTTCCCATTACTATGGGAAAGACAAAGGCAAGCATAGTCTATTCAGCGCTGACTGTCATAGTCTATCTCTGGATAATTGGTAGTGTTATCGCCGGGCAAATGCCAGTCTTGTCGTTAATAGCCTTGCTCACGCTCCCATTCGCCATAAAGGCGATTCGGGGTTCCTTGAAGCCACAGGAACTGGCCAAGCTGGTGCCAGCGATGGCAAGCAATGTCATGGTTGTTCTGCTAACCCAGTTTCTGTTGGGTGTTGGCTATCTTCTGGCAAGGATTTTCTGACCAAGAATCTTAGCCTTAACTATGCAGAGTTGCTGTAGAGGTGATAAATATGTCGGTTGATCTGGTTCTGTTGCATCCACCGAGTGTGTACGATTTTCGGCAAAAAACGATCCTTTATGGACCGGTTGGCGACCTTATTCCGCCATCTCCGGTTTTCGAGATGTATCCGATAGGCTTTACCAGCATTGCCGAATACCTGAAGCGGGCTGGTTATCAGGTGCGCATTATCAACCTTGCGGTGCGGATGCTAAATGACAGAAGCTTCGACGCTGAGGCGTTGATAAAGCGCCTGAGGTCACCAGTTTTTGGAATCGATTTGCACTGGCTGGTCCATTGTCATGGTGCTATTGAGGTGGCGCAATTGGTGAAACGGCACCATCCCAACGCCAAGGTGATGGTTGGTGGATTCTCCGCTTCTTACTACCATCAGGAACTAATTCAGTACCCTGAGATAGACTATGTAATGAGAGGTGACTCTACTGAGGAGCCTTTGCGACAGTTAATGGACTGCATAAAGATGGGGGCAGAGCCAGAGGCAGTACCCAATCTTGTCTGGCGAGACAGGCAGGGCAGAACCCGAGAAAATCCCTTCTCCCATGTTCCTGCTGACCTCAGTGGGGTAATGGTCAGCCATTATGCCAATGTTGTCCGTTCGGTGATTAGATATCGTGATCTTGCCAGCTATGTTCCATTTAGCAACTGGGTAAAATATCCAATTACCGCTGTTTTTACCTGCCGTGGTTGCACCCAGAATTGTGCCATTTGTGGTGGTTCCTCTTCAGCCTTCCGCCAGTTCTATAATCGAGATANGNCTGTTTTTCGCTCCCCGCAATCNGTGGCCGAAGATGTAAGACAAATCGAGCGCTTCAGCAGTGGCCCCATCTTCATCCTCGGCGACCTGCAGCAAGCTGGGGAAAATTATGCTTATGAGGTTCTGCGGCTGCTCCAAAAGAATGAGGCCAAGAATCAATTCATCCTGGAACTGTTCTCCCCTGCATCAAGTGAGCTTCTACACCAGATGGGCCTATCCTGTCCCAAATTCTGCTTGGAGATTTCTCCCGAGTCTCATGACCCTGAAGTAAGAAAGGCTGCCGGCAGACACTATACTAATGAAGAGCTGGAGCGAACGTTGGGCGATGCCCTTGATGCCGATTGCGGGCGATTGGACGTCTTCTTCATGATCGGGCTGCCGAGGCAGACCCCGCAATCGGTACTTGATACCATTGACTATTGCGACTATTTATTCCAGAAATTCAGGGGGGATAAACGACTTTCCCTGTTCATTGCCCCGCTATCACCCTTCCTTGATCCTGGCAGTCTCGCCTTCGAGCAACCAGAGCGCTACGGTTACCACATCCGGTTTCGCACGCTTAAGGAGCATCGCCAGGCGCTTCTTTCTCCAAGCTGGAAATACTCCCTGAACTACGAAACGGAATGGATGACCCGTCACCAAATTGCCGACGTTGCCTACGAAGCCATACTGCGCCTTAACCGTTTGAAAGCTAAGTATGGCATTATCTCGAAACAACTGGCAGAGGCAGGAGAACGACGCATTACAGCGGCTCGGGATATGATGCAACGCATGGACGATATGCTAGCTTGTGGTAACCTTGAGGATGAACTGCCTCACTTGAAACCAATGATAGACGAGATAAACTGGCTTCCGGTGAGTGAAAAGGCCCAGTTAGAATTACCCGTGGGACGTATTAATCTAAAGCCCTGGCATGTTCTATGGTCATGGGCGACTGGGCGATGATTACTCCACCACCACTGCAGTACCGTAGACCAGGATCTCTGCAGCACCGCTCATCACCATCGAAGTCATGAGCCTGGTATCCAAGATGGCATTGGCACCCATCCCTTCCGCCTGCTCCACCATCCGGTGAATAGCCTCTTCCCTAGCCTCAGCCATTAGCTTGGTGTATTCACTGATTTCCCCGCCGACTATACTACGCAATCCGGCAGTCAAATCTCTTCCCAAATGCCTCGCCCTGATGGTGCTGCCCTTCACCATGCCCAGGGTCTTTGTAATCTTCTTCCCTTCGATGTGGTCTGAAGTTACAACGATCAATGCTTCACCTTTTTTATATGTTTCGGTTCCTTTTTCTTACTCCGGAGGCGATCTATAAGTACATATTCCAGGAGTATGACAAAGCCAAGGATGATAATCCCGAGCAATACCTTCCACCACATGGGAGCATCGGGGCGTTCGAAAAACTCCAACATCGCATAACCAAGGAGCCCCGCTACACCGACTCCAATCAATATCCAAGCTACATATTGCCACAGTTTCACAATCTTACCTCCTATACCTCCAGATAGTCCCCTTATCGGTATCCTCAAGTATTATACTGAGTTCTGTAAGATTTTGTCGTATTTTATCAGAAAAGTCAAACTTTTTGCAAGCCCTCAGTTTTTCTCTGGTTTCTACCAACAATGAGATGATAGCTTCGGCGCCTGCTTGGGACATCTGCTCAACGACAGATCCGCTGGTCCCAAAGACCTCCGTTGTCAAGTCTGGAGCGACACTGCTCAACTTGGCATGGACTTCATTCAATAGCTGCACGAAAGGCTCAACGTCAAGATGGACTTCTGCCTCCTGCAAGGTCAAGCCCAGCACACTGGCGAGCTCGGTGAGTATTCTCTGAGCCTCATCTATCGCTGAATCCTCTTCGGCAGCTCGATTTATCTCCCTTGCCAGATCGAAGAGAGCGGCGATGGCCTGAGCAGTATTGAAATCGTCATCCATCGACTCCATGAATCTTTCACGATATGGCGCAACCTCAACCGACACCCTCGATGAGTCAGGGCTCTCCCTATGCGCCGCAAGGCATAGCCTTTCCGCCCCTTTTTCCGCTGCTTCCAGCCCGTCCTCACTATAGGTGATAGGGCTTCTATAATGGGAGCTTAACACGAAGAGCCGCAAAGCATCAGCACTCCAGCGCTCAAGAGCCTCTTTAACCGTGATCAAATTGCCCAGTGATTTGCTCATCTTCTCTTCGCCAAGCTGCACCAGCCCATTATGCAGCCAATACTTAACAAAGGGAGCAGAGCCGCTAAATGCCTCCGATTGAGCAATCTCGTTTTCGTGATGAGGGAAAATGAGATCTTGCCCTCCACCATGAATATCAGTGGTATCGCCCAGGTATTTCAAGCACATGGCGCTACACTCAATATGCCAGCCAGGTCTTCCCAGCCCCCAGGGGCTTTCCCAGGAAGGCTCACCAGGCTTAGCTCCCTTCCACAGGGTGAAGTCTAAAAGGCTTTCTTTGCCCTCCTGTGGTTTCTCACCCTCTTCGTCTGCACCCTGCTCCTCGTTGTCGCCAACATCAATGTAGCACTTTTGCCATGAGCCAGGCCTTCCACTGAGTTTTCCGTATTGAGCAAAGCTTGCCACTCGAAAATAGACATCGCTTCCAGCCTGATAAGCATGCCCCTTTTCGATCAAACCTTCGACTACCTCGATAATTTTAGGGACCTCCTCCGTAGCCCTGGGATAAATGTCTGCCCTCTGCACATTCAACGCATCCATATCAATAAAGTACTGGGCGATGAATCCCTCGGCAAGCTCCCTGGCTGAAACCCCCAGTTGATTTGAGCGAGCTATAATCTTGTCATCGACATCGGTAAAGTTCTGTACATACTTCACCCTATAGCCACGAAACTCGAGGTAGCGCTTGATCACATCAAAAACGATATAGCTCATGGCATGCCCAATGTGACACTCACTATAGGGCGTAACCCCACAAACGTACATCTTTATCGGGTCTCCCTCAGGCACAAACTCCTCTTTTCGACCCGAAAGTGTATTGAAGACTCTCATTCTACCACCTTTCGATCAAAGCTACCGCATGGGCAGCGATACCTTCTCCTCTGCCTACAAAGCCAAGCGCTGCCGACGTGGTCGCCTTAACCGAAACCTGCTCTTCGGCGATGTCTAAGGCATCGCTGATGTTGCGCCGCATTTCATCGATGTAGGCAGCCAGCTTAGGCTCTTCAGCAATAATCGTGGCATCGATATTTTCTACAATGAAGCCCTGACCATGAATCATATCTCGAACACGCTTCAGAAGCAAGATGCTGGATATACCTTCATACTGAGGATCAGTATCGGGAAAGTTAGTGCCAATGTCCTTCAAAGTGGCGGCGCCTAAGAGGGCATCGATAATGGCATGCACTAATACATCGGCATCGCTGTGGCCCAACAGACCACGCTCAAAGGGTACCTTTATTCCCCCAAGAACAAGGGGACGCCCCTCAATTAAAGCATGGACATCATATCCAATTCCAATACGCATTCTTCGTACTTTGCTTCAAAAATATATCCGCTTCCGTTCTCCCTGTCCTTCTGCGGCAGGATGTCGAAGGGCCTGTCCCGAGCCTGGGCCGTAGGACGGCCGACCTGTCTGCCTCGAAGGGCTCGTCATTAACGGTATCCGGCATAACCTACCTGCAACGTGTTTCGCAAACATAATTCGTTTGTTGGTGGTCACATAAAAGTGTTTTCCTCTGTTTACTTTGCAATTGCACATGAATGCCCACCGCTGCATATTTATCAAAGGCCCTTTCCATTCGCAAGGCCAAAAGGTAGCAAGAAATAGATCCCCTAGCCTCGTTGCCTGCTTTTCAGGATAGCCTCTGCTAGCAAGAGGTCATTCGGGGTTGTCACCTTAATATTGGCATCAGATCCTGGGTAGACCTTAACCTGATAATTTAGATTTTCAACCAGAGTAGCATCGTCTGTGGCGTAACCCTGAGCTTTTTGATAGGCCTCATTTATTATGTCAAGTCGAAACACCTGAGGAGTCTGGGCAGCCCAAAGGCTCTGGCGAGGTGGCGTCTCCTCAACTAAGGAGCCTGGAGAAACAACCTTGATAGTATCAGCAACCGGTATAGCAGCAATAGCAGCGCCACACTGGCTAGCCTCCTTAATCCCTGCTTCAATTAAATCTACACTGATGCAAGGGCGAGCTCCGTCATGGATCACCACCCATTGGCAGCCAGAGAGGTTCCCAAGCCCCTCTTTCACCGAATCCTGTCGTCGAACCCCACCACGGCACACTACACTCACCTTAGACCAGTGATACTCCTCCACCAGTCTCCTCCCCACAGTAAGATTATCCTCGCTTAATACAATAACCACCTGATCAATAGAGGGACAATTTTGAAAGACATCAACTGCATGAGCGAGGAGGGGCTTACCGGCTATTTTAGCGAAGACCTTATCTACCCCCCCCATTCGCCTACTTTTACCAGCAGCAACAATGACGGCACCAACCTTACCCATTCGTCACTCCGTTTTAGGGTGAGCGAAGATCATCCGTCCCGCCGCCGTTTGCAGAACCCTCGTAACCACCACTTCAATGCTACTGTTAATGTAACGCCGCCCATCTTCTACTACAACCATGGTTCCATCGTCGAGGAAGCCGATGCCCTGCCCAAACTCCTTTCCCTCCTGGATGACGCGAACTTCCATCTCCTCGCCAGGAAGGACAACTGGTTTCAGAGCATTGGCCAACTCATTAATATTAAGCACCTGTACCCCCTGGAGCTCTGCAACCCGATTCAGATTGAAATCATTAGTAATGATAGCGCAACCGAGAACCTTGGCCAGTCTCACCAGCTTAGCGTCGACATCTGGAACATCCTCGAAGTCAACCTCAGAGATATCCATGGGAATACCCGACTCTTTCTGCAGTTTGGTGAGCATCTCCAGACCTCTGCGCCCCCGCGCTCGCCGCACCGAATCATAAGAATCAGCGACGTGCTGCAATTCATTAAGAATAAATCTGGGGATTATCAATGACCCAGGGACAAAGCCAGTCCGACTAATATCAGCGATTCGCCCATCAATAAGAACGCTAGTATCGACCACGACCTGCCCGTTGTGAGGCATTCTCCTATCCCTGCCGCCAAGCCGCTCAGACACAGAGATACCAAACACCTGGAACAGGTCTCTTGCTCGCATTACCGTAACGGAGGTAATAACCAAGCACAGGAGGATAGCGACTGCAATCGGGGCAAGCATTCCCCACAACCCGGGAAGCATGGAAAGAGGAAATGCCATAAGCGCTGATATCAACAGGGCAATTACCAAACCCCCGATTATAGCAACAAAAATATGTATAGGAACTTTCCGGAGCCCCATAAAACCCCGCCCACCAGAGGAACTCATTACTTCCTCCTCCCCCACCCCCCGAGCAAAAGAGGAGCATTCTGAGGAATAATTAAAGAGAGCTTCTAATCTATTTTGTATGAATTATGATTATAACTAAAAGCCCCTCGCCTTATTTGCCGGGAGGTAGCTTAATCTTTCTCGCACGGTAGCTTAGCACAAAAAAGTTAATATGTCAAAGAACAGATAACATCTTATCACTTATACTCTTCTACCCCTAATGTGATGCTCTTGATTGAGCTTACTAAAAGTCTACCACAAGGCTGGTGGGCCCTGCTTTTCCTTTAGTAGAGCATGAATGAAGTGAACGCTGCATTTTTCAGAGATTAGCTAATACTATCTATAGATGGATTATCGTATTATGCTATACTGTAGCACTCAAAGTTTATTGACTTGAAAAAAGGGAGGGGCTATGGCTTATCAATACGGGACAAAAGAATGGGACGAAGCTTATGCCAAGCTAGTTGAAGAAAGAAAGAGAGCAGAAACAAAGCCATATGTATTGTTTACGCCAGAATGGGTTTCGGAATTTGAAAAAAAGATTCAGGAAAGCGACGAATATAAACAATTAGCTGCAAAATGGGAGGGTTCAGTTGTCCTGCTTATTTTAGCTGATCCTGAAGCAGGGATAATGGAAGACCTCTATGCCTTTATGGCTCTCTGGCATGGGGAGTGCGAGTTCGCTAGGCTCGTTCCCCGAGAGGTGGGTGAAAACGCAGACTATGTTCTTCGGGGGGCATATAACGTGTGGAAGAATGTAATAAAGGAAAACCCAGAGACAAAAAAGAGGCTTGATGTAGTAAAGGCTATGATGACACCTACACCTTCAAATCCTTATATAAAGGTGGTAAAAGGAGATGTAGCAAAGCTTCTTTTGGCCGCTCCCGCCGCTATAAAATTAGTAAAACTATCAATAGAGGTAGACCTAGTGTGTCCAGATGAAGTAAGTCCAGAGAGACGCGACTTATATAAGGCTCTATTTGAGGAACTAAGAACCGAATTTGGAATATAACGGGGAAGTTCTTTTCCCCGTCCAGCAAACCGCATTTCGAGCCAAGTTGCTGCCGCAGTTTCAGTTAATTTGAATTGCCACACTAGTATATTTGATATAATCTTCATACGCTACGAATTGGAATAGGCGCTACGGGGTGCAAATGGGGACAGCTAGAATGCCTGGATCAATGAGGAAAGATCTTAAGGGTTAATCTGGCAGAGGGAAGAATTTCTGAAGAAGAAATCCCATTGGCGTACGAGCAAGCGCCTTGAAAATTAATGGGAGGTAGAACGATGTGGTATTTTATTTCGCCAGATATATTTTTCGGTGAAGATGCCCTGGAAAAACTTAGAGAAATTGAAGGCAAGCGGGCTTTTATTGTCACTGACAAAGTTATGACGGAACTGGGATATGTTCAAAAGATTCAGAGTCTTCTGGATATGGAATCTGTCGTTTTTAATGAAGTAGAACCCGACCCATCCTATGAGACGGTAATAAAAGGCAAAGAGATGATTTCTAAAACTGAAAGTGATGTAATAATTGGCCTTGGTGGTGGTTCGCCAATGGATGCTGCCAAAACCATTAGAGTGCTCTATGAAATGCCAGAGCTAGAAATCGAAGCAATTACTCCTTTTACTCCATTAAAAATCGAAAAAACAACCTTAATCCTGATTCCGACAACTTCTGGTACCGGGTCAGAAGCAACAACAGCCATTGTTCTAACAAAAAAAGATGAACAAAGGAAGACCCCAACCGTAAACATCAAAGCTGGGGCTGACATAGCCATTGTTGATCCATCTTTAGCAGAAGCTCTTCCCCCCGCCGTGGCAGCCAGTACCGGCATGGATGCTCTTTCCCACGCAATTGACGCATACATTTCTGAGTGGAAGAATGATTTCTCTGATGGCCTAGCTATTAAAGCAGCTGAAATGATCTTTCAATACCTGCCCCGGGCTTACAAAGACAAAAATGATAGAGAAGCCAAAGAAAAAATGCATATTGCAGCTAGCATCGCCGGCCTAGCTTTTGGAAATTCTCAGGTAGGGCTTTCACATAGTCTGGGGCATTCCCTTGGAGCCATTTTTCATATCCCCCATGGCAAAGCTTGTGGGATAAGCCTTCCCTACTCTCTTCAATTCGAGTCTAAAGAGCCTGAGATTATGGACCTTCTCGCCGAATTTGCTTACTACCTTAGAATTGAAGATGTAGCAGCACTGGTTAAGAAAATATTTGACCTACTGACTGCAATTAATATTCCGCATTACCTAAAGGAAACCGGAATCAGCAAAGAAGATTTTGAAGCTGTGCTGGATAAACTGACAGAAAACGCTGGCCAGGATGCCACAGCCGTGACTATTAAAAGGACTGCCAGCAATGAAGAATTTAAAAAACTTTTTGAATGTATCTACGAAGGCAAAGATGTAGATTTTTGAGACCACCAAAGTGGCTTCCTTGTTTGGCTTTACATTGTGTTGTCATGCAGTCAATCGGGGGCATAGCGCTACCAGATTTGGCATACTTAGGGACTTTTTGTTAAAATAAGTATTAAAGGAATGCGGAAGGAGTCCAATTGCGCTCCATCGCGCCCCTCGTGGTTGCCAAGGGGCGTTACTCTTGACAGAGATTCTTATCTTGCAGTATTGTTTGAAGATACGAAAGTACAATGGAAGGGAGATATATGGAGGCTAAGGACAAGTACTTCGAAAGACCATGGCTTAAGTTCTATCCTGAAGGGGTTCCGGAAAGCGTTGAAATTCCAGAGCGATCTTTGTCCGAAGTGTTTGATGAGATAACCACCAAATACTCAAAAAAGACCGCGATAGTATTCTACGGTAACAATATTAGTTTTAAAGACTTAAGGGAGGATGTCGATAGATTCGCGACAGCCCTACATGAGCTGGGGATCCAGAAGGGAGATAAACTCGCCCTCTACTTGCTGAACAGCCCTCAATATGTCATTGCCTATTTTGGCGCGCTCAAGGTAGGAGCCACGCTAACACCGATCAGCCCTGTTTACACTAGCATCGAGGTAAAGCATCAGCTTGAAGATAGTGAAGCCCAATCTATTGTGTGCCAGGATTTGCTCTACGATAACGTGGAAATGACGGGAATTGAACTGAAGAACGTCATTCTGAGTAGTATAGGAGAGTATTTGCCTGCCTCAAGGAAACTCGCTGGAAAAAGTGTGCTGGGCAGGATATACGGGCAGATGGGAGTCCCCAGCCCCAAGATCCTTGAAAGGCCTGGCTTTCACCAGTTCCAAAAGCTGCTAAAAGAATACCCGCCAAATCCTCCCAAAATCGAAATCAACGCCAAGCAAGACATAGCTGCACTCCCATATACCGGCGGAACCACAGGCTTGCCCAAGGGTGCATTGTTGACTCACTATAATCTGCTGGCCTGTCAGATGCAGACCCAGGCTTTTTGGCCCATACTCGAGGAGGGTAAAGAGGTTATTCCAGCATTCCTGCCATTCTACCATATCTATGGCCAGGTAGTGGCTATGATAAACGGGTTGACGCAGGGATCAACCCTGATTCTCTTCACCACACCTGACATTGAAGAGATTATATCTGCCATGGAGAGGTACAGAGCAACGGTATTCTTCAGTGTGCCAACCGCGTACCAATTTCTCAAGGACTACGATAAGACCTCAAGGATTAATTGGAAACGGCTCAAGATTATCACCTGCGGCGCAGACACCCTTCATGAATCAACCGTTGCCGATTGGGAGAGGAGGACAGGATCTAAGATCCTCGAAGGTTACGGTTTAACTGAGTGTAGCGCTGTATCTCACGCCAATCCAATGGGAAGGACAAAGGCTGGTTCATTCGGTATTCCGATACCCGGCATGATGGCAGCAGTAGTTCGTCCTGAAACTACCGAGTATGTTCCTGCTGGCGAGGTTGGCGAACTGCTGCTACACGGGTTGAACGTGATGCAGGGGTAC
>JGI10211J14876_10001373_pt1 | contig 10667 bp, 7 predicted proteins | sample Etolagsediment_FD_14876 | JGI IMG/M metagenome (IMG submission 14876)
TACACCTGTGAAGCATGCAAAGGGCTAGGTATAGAACAAGTTGAGCTAGAAAGCCTATTTAAACAATCCGATATCATCTCGTTACACTGCCCATTAAATGACGAGACTAACCATATTATTAATGCTGAAAATATCGCCAAAATGAAAAAAGGCGTGATGTTAATCAATACAGGAAGAGGCGCTTTAATGGAGGTTTTTGCCTTGATTGAAGGATTAAAGTCTGGACAGATTGGTTACTTAGGCATGGATGTATATGAAAAAGAGGGTGCACTATTTTTTGAAGATCACTCATGTGAAATCATCCATGATGATGCCTTTGAGCGTTTACTGACTTTTCCAAATGTATTGATCACCGGCCACCAGGCTTACTTTACAGCAGAAGCGTTAGCGCATATTGCACAAACCACAGCAGACAATATCCACGCCTATATGGGCTTAAATTCCACTACCGATTGTTCAGAAAACGAGGTGACTTGTGGTTAAAAAATGGAAGTTACCAGGCCTGGTTGTTGGTAGTGTTGCATTGGCTTTCTCTTTGTCTGGTTGTGCCGTGATTAAATTAGGTCAGTCTTATGACAGCCCGATTCAGGAACAAGTTGTAGACAAGGGTAAAACCGAAGATAAAGTTTTGATTTTGAGTATTAACGGCACGCTGAGCGATAGCCCAAAACGTGGCTTATTGTCACAAGCGCCTAGCCTATTAGATTCGGTGATGATGCAACTTAAAAAAGCAGAAGAAGATAAACTAATCAAAGCTGTTGTTTTAAAAATAAACAGCCCTGGTGGTGGCGTGACAGTGAGTGATATTCTCTATCATGAACTGCTAAGTTTTAAAGAGCGTACTGATAAAAAACTCTATGTTCAGATGATGAATGTTGCCGCCTCAGGGGGCGTTTATATTGCTATGGCGGCTGACCATATTCAAGCACATGCCTCTACCATTACAGGTTCCGTTGGAGTGATTTCTATTAACGCGGATCTGTCAGGCACAATGGATAAAATCGGTGCGGCAGTTAACGTTTATAAAACGGGTGATAATAAAGATATGGGTTCACCGTTTAGACCAGCAACTAAAAGCGATCAAACTGTTTTTCAGAACATGGTTGACGGCATGGCTGAAAATTTTTATGAAGTAGTTAAAACTCAGCGCAAACTAACAGATGAACAGATGGCCGAGTTAAAAACCGCACGAATTTTTACAGGTAAAGATGCGATTAAAGCAGGCCTGGTAGATTCTTTAGGGTATTTATCAGATGCAACTGAACAAGCTTGTAAACTGGCTGAAGCTAAAGNTTGTAAGGTAGTTAGTTACCGCTTTAAAACCAATCCAAATGNCACGAGCTACTCACCTAGCATGTCTTTACAAGNNGGNGTGCAACCTGTNCAATTGTTGGATATCCCNTTATTAGAACAAGNCAAGCTTAAAGCGGGTATTTACTATCTGTANTTNCAGTAANCNNTAGTNTTTCTATTCTTTAAGTAAGCTACTTGCANGTNGCTTGCTCAGCTTTTTCAAACATCTGTTTACGGGCTTTTTTCTTGTAACTCGCATCAACATACTGTTCTGGTTGTGGCTTCACTAAGTAGATAAATTCATCATTCGAGTTCGGATCTAAATTCAATTTCTCAATCGTTTCAAATTGTTCTACTTGCACAGGTGAAACTACTTGAATGTTAAGTTTGGGATTTAATCTTTTTAAAGCCGCAACCGTTCCCAAATGATTCTCGCTATGAAAGGTTCCATTAAGATGCACAATTTTATGCTCAGGGTAATCTAACCAGGCCTGGTAGATTGATTCAGCCATGGTATTGTCACGAGTGATTTGTGCTAAATAACTGCGCTCTTTACGTTCTTCTGGCAGTTGGCGAACCTTTTCTAAAAAATCATAAAACTTAACTTTATAGTTAGGGATTTCCGCAAACGGTTGTTTGGCAATTTGCTGTTTTTCAGTTGAATCTAACTTATCAATGTAGGATGTGCCTTGTCTGCCAATGCAACGCACAATATCGGCTGAAGCATTGGCCGCAATGACGGGTACAAAATGGCTTTTAGCAAACTCTACCAATGGGCGATAACTGGCAACATAGTTATTCCATGCTGGGGTTTCTTTGACTAGGTAAGCTTCGCCAATCGCACCATCCAAATAGTCATTTAGGTTAGCTTGCTGGTCTCGGTTAAACATCTCCATGCTGAGAATTAATTGAGGGTTGTGTTGATAGAGTGCTGAGAAAATTTGCATCTGTAAAAGGTGAGAAGCGTGGTTGCCATGATACTCACCAATAAAAATAATATCAGCTGCTTTCAATTGCTCAACGGCGTTAGTTAGGTTTATTTGTTGGTGCTGCTTATCAAACAATACATAATCATAGGCATGATTAAGACTTTGCTTTTTAGAGAGGTTAGGCTTAGCTTCCTTAGCTTGGTTGGGCGTAATCGTACAAGCGGTTAATAGAGAAGTTACCAGGCCTGCTGTCATAAGGAGTTTAATCAGTCTTAAGTTATACATAGTTATCCACAGGTGAATAAANCNTCAATATTAAGTTACATTTCATTTAATTTAACTGCGCAACGCCTGAATCAATCGCCGCTTGGCTTATCGCTTTTGGAATCACGTTAATTAATCTAGGGTCATTCGGCTTTGGCAGAATATACTCTTTACCGTAGCAAAGTTCATCTAACCCATATCCATCTAAAACGGACTGTGGTACTGAGCTATGTGCGAGTTTACGTAAGGCATGCACGGCTGCAATTTGCATTTCCATATTAATCTCTGTAGCGCGAACGTCTAACGCACCACGAAAGATATAGGGAAAGCCAAGTACATTATTAACTTGATTAGGATAGTCACTTCGACCTGTCGCCATAATCAAATCATCACGCGTTTTATGTGCTAGGTTAGGATCTATTTCTGGGTCTGGGTTTGCCATCGCAAAAACAATGGGATTTGCCGCCATGGATTGCAACATTTCTTGGGTAAGAATATCCTTTCCTGAAACCCCAAAAAATACATCGGCATTTTCCATCGCTTCAGCCAACGTTGTTTTCTCTGTCTCTAAGGCAAAGGCCTGTTTGTAAGCGTTTAAATTGGTACGATGTGTGGAAACAATGCCTTGGCTATCAACTAAGGTAATATTCTTTTTTTGTGCGCCCATGGCCATTAATAAGTTCATGCAAGCGATACCGGCTGCACCTGCCCCGACACAGACAATACGCGCTAACTCTAGTTTTTTATGTTGCAGTTCTAAGGCATTGATTAAACCGGCTGAGGCGACTATAGCGGTACCGTGTTGATCGTCATGAAATACGGGAATGTCTAGTTGAGCTTTTAAAGCAGTTTCGACTTCAAAACATTGCGGTGCGGCAATGTCTTCCAAATTAATACCACCGAAAGTGGGAGCGATATTGGCAATGGTTTGAATCAGCTCGGAGGTGTCGTTACAGTCAACCTCAATATCAAATACATCAATGTTGGCAAAACGCTTAAACAACATGCCTTTGCCTTCCATTACCGGTTTGCTAGCGAGAGCGCCAGTATTACCCAAGCCTAATACTGCAGTACCATTTGAAATCACACCAACTAAATTACCTTTGCCAGTATATTTATAGGCATCCGCAGGATTTTTCTCAATTTCACGAACAGGCTCAGCTACGCCAGGGCTATATGCCAGACTTAAATCACGTTGAGTTTCACACGGCTTAGTTAAACCAGTTTCTAATTTGCCAGGTTTTGGTAGCTCATGGTAATGCAGGGCATCGGTACGTAAGTCGCTCATATAATCCTCGGTATAAAATGGGCTATGGGTTTAGATTATAAAACAAAACTTAGAATAACTTTGTTTAGGGAATTGACCAAAGTCTTAATAAGGCAGTGAATGAATTGTTGTCTTACACAAGGTGTTGAGTTAAGTAAGCTTCAAAGTCGGTGGTATTTAATGGTTTGCTAAACAGATAGCCTTGGCCATAACGACAATTTTTTTGGTTCAAAAAGGCGAGCTGTTCGCTGTCTTCAATCCCTTCAGCAATCACATTAAGCTTAAGGCTTTCGCTCAGTAATATAATCGATTCAATGATGGCTCTATCATCAGCATCGTGCACAGAATCTTGAATGAAAGAGCGGTCAATCTTTAAGGTGTGGATAGGGAAACGCTTTAGATAATTAAGTGATGAAAACCCAGTGCCAAAATCATCTATAGAGAGTTTGATGCCTAATTTTTGAATCTCACTCATTGTTTGTATAGCACCTTCAATGTTATCGACTAGGCTGCTCTCAGTTATTTCAAGTTCAAGTTTTCCAAGCGTTAATTCGCTCTCTTTCAAGGTATCTTTAATAAGCTCAATAAGATTTTCATCTTTGAACTGTTTGGTTGATAAGTTGACGGCTATTTCAAGAGGGGTATTAAACTGTTTAGACCATTTTTCTGTTTGAATACAAGCCTCTTTTAGAATCCATGCCCCAATGGAAAGTATCAAGCCAGTTTTTTCTGATAAGCCAATGAAGCTGTCTGGATACATTAAACCTTTTGTTGGATGATTCCAACGTATGAGGGCTTCCATGCCTATTACTTTGTTGGTCTTGAGTTCTATTTGAGGTTGGTAATAAACCTCAAACTCATTGTTTTCAATAGCCTGAGAAAGTGCTTGTTTGGTTTCTATAAAATGGTTGGTTTCATCTTGAAGCTCTTTAGAGAAAAAGGCAAAGGTGTTTCTGCCAGCATCTTTAGCGGAATAGAGGGCTAAGTCGGCATATTTAATTAATGTAGCAACCTTATCCGAATCTTTAGGGTAGGTTGCAATACCAATACTGACACTAATATTAACTGTATTGCCATTAATATCATAAGGTTGTTCGATATCATAAATGATTTTTTGGGCAATATTAGTTGCGGTATCAAGCTCTTCTAATTGAGATAAGATAATTGCAAATTCATCCCCTCCTAATCGAGCTACAGTATCGATTTTTCGTGTTTTATTTTTTAATCTTAACGCCACAGCACTTAGCAAAATATCACCGGCATCATGACCAAGAGAATCATTAACGAGTTTAAAATCATCCAGGTCCAGAATTAATACAGCCAGACTCTTCTCTTCACGGTCGCAATGGGCAATCTCTTGCATCAATCGATCTTTAAATAGCAAGCGATTAGGAATCCCCGTTAAGGAATCATAATATGCAATACTCTTTAACTCAGCCTCAATTTGTTTTTCTTTGGTGATGTCATGCATCAAACCGACGTAATTAATAACCTGTTTATTGGCATCTTTAATGGCAGAGATACTAAGCCATTGCGGAAAGCTTTCCCCATTCTTTTTATTGTCCCAAATTTCACCTGACCAGTGGCCCGTTGTCTGTAGTGTATTCCATAGTTCTTTATAAAAAACAGGAGTGTGTGTTCCTGATTGCAGAAAGCTGGGATTTCTATTAAACAACTCTTTTGATGAATAACCCGTAATTTCAGAATAGGCAATATTCACTTGGGTAATTAAGCCGTCAGCATCGGTAACAATAATGCCTTCATTGGTATGGTCGATAATTTTTTGAGCTAACTGTAGATTGTTTTCCATTTTTTTACGCTGAGTAATATTGGTCAGAATTGTTCCGACCGCGTAGGTATTTTTATGGCTGTCTTTTAATGGAAATTTGGTGACAATAAAGGTGTAATCGTCGTCATTAATTTTTAAGCTGATTTCTTGCTCTATGTTCTCTTGTTGAGCTAAAACATCTTGGTCTAATTTCTTGCAGTTATCCAAAATGGAAGGGGGAAGTAACTGGTCATCACTATTTGGGTAAACACCCTGTTTTGTTATGTTAAAAAAGCGGCTAAAAGATTCATTAACAATTAAGTAATTACCTTGTAGATCTGTTAAAGAAATTAGTGATGGGGTGTTTTCAATGATGCCACTAGTGATGCTTCGCTCGCGTTCAAGTTCAAGCGTTTTTTCTTTAAGACGCTTTTCATTGGTTTTGATTTCTTTGACACTTTCCAAAAATATTTTTAGAAAGAATGTCAAAATAATTAGATAGGCGACTAATCGTAAAATATGCCAAAACCACCAGGTGGCGTCCCAAATTAATGAAAAGTGAAATAGAAGCCCAGCTATTCCAAATAGTAGAGTATGGTTGGCAAGTAGATGTCTTTCAAATTGGTCTTCAACATTCTTTTTTTGTATAAAGTAGATGGTTGCAACAATAAAACCAATTCCACCAACTATATTTAAGAATTCAGCCGTTACAGTAAACTGGCCATTGCTGAGCATACTGGGAATTAAATGTGGAAAAAATACCGAAATTAGGCCTATGGATATGGCAAAAACAGCCATAAAAAGTGGCGCGTAATTCAGTATGGGTAATTTCGAAATACGATCAGGTAGAGTCACTAAAGCAAAAGTAACTCCACCAATAAAGGTTGCCAGGCTATGCAGCCAAACAAATTCATTTCCTGGTGCGACGCCTGCATGAAACCCGTCCAGCAAACCCATAGCCATAAGTGTTGTGGCTACCCAGATATATCTGGGGTTTAGCTCTTTATCATTTCGCATGGTAATAATAAAGAGAGCTAAAATCAAAGCTGCAAAAGAACCAATGCTTTCTAAAAGTGAATGAAAAGGTTCATTTACCCATGAAACGCCATCAAAGAAGTGCATTAATATCATTGCGCCAGCAATAGGAATCACTGCGCTAGGAAATACAATCATTACCCATAGGCGTGAGGTCGATTGATTAATTGATTTTTTACGTAAGTTTTGCAAGAAGCTAGTCCAAAATAATGTACTTGGAACTTATATTATATGAATTTCAAAAGTATAATTTTTTCGTTTATTTTAGGTAGTTGATAAGATAATTTAATAGATTCATCTAACATCAGAAAAATCATGAATTCCTTATCGGGAATTTGATTCATTATTAATATCAATGCAGGTACCATTAATATATTCAGGTGAATCTGTCGCGAGCCAGTACATCGTATCCGCCACCTCTTGCGCAGTCGCAAAACGACCAGAAATGGTATTCTTTAAAAAAGCTTGTTGTCTATGCTGTGGAATATTATCTAACATATCGGTTTCTGTAGGGCTTGGCGCTACCGCATTGACAATAATCTTACCTTGAAAGGCTTTAGAAAAGCTTTGGTTGCGTTAATTAACCCCGCTTTACTGATTCCATACCAAATATCAGGATGACCTATTTGACCGGCTATGGAAGCATTATTGACAATTCTGGGTGTGTATTCAGAAGTGGCCAGTAACTTATTGGTGAGTAGTTCAATGAGTTTGACGGGTGCCATAATATTTAGCTGTAACGAGTAATCACGTCTTTCGTCAGGATAATCATCAACGGTAAGTGGCTGTAACAAGCCGGCGTTATTGATTAGTACATCAACCCGTTCAATAGAGTCTACCAGGCCTGGTAACTTGTCTAAGTCGGTTAAATCAAACTGTGTACAAGTGATTAACGGATGATTTTGATAATCAAAGTCTTCTTGATTACTAAAATCTCTGGCGATGATGTGTACTTTGTTACCCGCTTCTGCAAATTTCTTGGTTAAGGCAAGGCCAATGCCTTTGTTGCCACCGGTTATTACGACATGTCTCATAGAGGTTTCTTTTTTATCTAAATAATTGAGTGAATGGGATGATTTATTTTTTAGGCAATCTTAATCGTTATTCTTGTTCTTTTTTCCAACGAATAATCACTTTTTGTTTGCCCCATTCTTTGGCTTTTTTATGATCTTTACCCATGTAAATATCAATTTTATTTTCCCAGCGTTTATTCATTTTATCCAATACAAGGTATTCACCAGGTAGGCCAGATATGGTTACTTTGGAACCATTTTTTAGCCCTTTTTTTAGTAAGTCTCGTGAAACCGCAATCGATTTTACCCCAGGTTTTAATACATTGTTCCATGCAGCAAGAAAAGGGGTGCTGTCGGTTTGGGAGCGAGTGGATGTATAGGCTGTAGCCGTAACTTCTAACTCAATTTCATTGCTTTGATTACTACAGCCAAATAAACTGAAAATGAAGATGCCGATAGACACTATTTTTACAAAAAACATAATAGATTACCCTTTCTAAAAATAGGTCAAAGAAGGTGCTTAAGAGCCATGGTTGATCTCTTAAAATAACTGAATGGATCTTATTGTAGTGTAAGCGGCTACGATTTAAAAATAGTAGATGCTGTGGTCGTTAATGCGTATTCTTGTTATTCTATCTAAATAGCACTATTTAACCTGAGAGAGGTAGTTATGATTTCCTTACAGCAATCCAAAGTTATGGTTTTCGTTTTAGGCGTTACCTTTTTTGCCCATAATGCTATGGCAAATCCATCGTTCTATCCAAACAATGTTAACGCCCAAAATTACCAACAAAGTCATTCACAGCAANATAACTCACAGTGGGGGCCTGGTAAATGGATNAATCAAATGCAGAACCAGTTTAATGGCCAAAACAACCAGAACGGTAATGGTAATATTTTTCAGGATGCCAAAGGCTTCTATAAGATGATGGGTAACGGAAACACCAAATGGAAGTTTTACTTTGATTTTGATTTTCAAATGGAGATGGACGCTTGGATGAAAGCTCAGAACCGAGCCAATGCCCAAAACAGAATGAATCCAAACTGGCAACAGCAATATCAACAGCAGCAGTATTGGAATCACCAAGGTCAGATTGCCCCAGGTTATTATTATCATGGGCAAGGGCACTACCAAGGTTATGTCTATCCACAACAGGGCTATTATCCAAATAACCCTAACTACTACGGCCAACCAATACCCCAGAGATGATGTTGACTTAACGTTATTTCAGTTATCCCTTAAATTGGAATTTTTATGGAAAACTTTACGGACTATACCGTGCTTTATGATGCTCAAAATAGTGAGCTATTTGAAAGTTCGATAAAAGCCTCTTTGGACGAAAGCTGGACAACGGTTGCTTTTGAGTCGGTTGATGCGCTGACTTTACCTGCAGACAGTCTGGTTTTGTTTTGGTTGCCTGATTTAGCGTTATATGCACTTATTCCTTATGCTGTTGAACATAATTGGTCCGTTGGTTTTTTACCTCATCCTGATTTAAAACGTTTTTATCGCTCCTTTCCCCTGTCGAAAAATATTGAAGAGGCCGTAGCGGATATTAAAGAGGCGCAAACGCCAGTATTATCAGACTTACTCTATTGTAATGGTCACTTGGTATTGAGTTCGGTCATGCTGGGCAATTCGGCCATGATGTCATCCGCTTCAAACATGGATAATAGTTTTTGGTGTAAGTTTAAATATTTGGTATCGATGACGTTTAATCTAAGCAAAGTGAGTCTTTCACCTTATTCTTTGCAAACTGAAAAGGGCACAGTCGTTAACACCGCAGCTTTGGGTGTTACCTTTGTTTATCGACCTAAAAGTAGCGACTTTACCAGGTACTTAGTGAGCGAAACCGAAGTAGATAAGGCTACATTAAATACCTTTGTTCTTGCCCCGAGAAGTATCTCAGAGGTTGTTCGGTTTCTGTTTTCTCGTCTGTTTCCAAGCAAAGGGACTGCACAAGGTTTAGCACGTTATATTGGACATATTCAAACCCGGACTATTCATGTTGAAGGTGCTGAACCAATATCGTTTACCGTGGATAGCGAACCTTACAGTGATGAAGCAATTGATGTGGTCATTGAGCAAGATGCGTTAAAAGTGATTAGCCAAGCTTTACCGACCAAAGTTGTCTCAGAAGAAGCAAAAGAATCGATACGTACTGCTAGCTTGCCAAAAGGACAAGCGGTTAAAGAGTTAATAAATCGTCCATTGCCTTGGATTCATCACTTAGATCATGAAGAAGTAAAAGAGACGTTTGTAAATTTAAAAGAGAACGCACAAACGACAGAATCTTTTTTAGTATTAATGGTGTTGGCCACACTATTAGCTACGGTTGGCTTATTTGCTAACTCGGCTCCAGTTATTATTGGAGCAATGATTTTAGCGCCTTTAATGTCGCCCATTATTTCTTTATCGATGGGGGTGTTGCGGCAAAATATAGATCTCATCAGCACCGCAACTAAAACCTTAGTTGTGGGCGTTTTATTGGCACTCTTTTTCGGAGTTTTATTAACCCTTATTACCCCTCTGCAAACGGTGACCAGCGAGATTGCGGCACGCTTGAGCCCTACTATTTTAGATATGGCCGTGGCCATTATTGCTGGAATTGCAGGTGCTTATGCTAATGCGCGTTCTGAGGTCGCAAAAAGTTTAGCTGGTGTGGCTATAGCCGTGGCCCTTGTTCCGCCACTAGCTGTTTCGGGAATAGGTATTGGTTGGTTGGATTGGCATACGTTTTCAGCCGCATTTTTACTGTTTACCACTAACTTGGTGGGTATTGTTTTAGCCTCGACGTTAACATTTTTAGTCATGGGATTCAGTCCGTTTCACTTAGCAAAAAAAGGCTTGGTAATTGCGTTAGGTTTTGTTGTTGTGGTGAGCGTACCGTTATTTTTATCGTTTGCTAAATTGGTTGATAAACAACAAATTATTTCTAAGCTAGAAGGGTTAAATGTCGCCAGCATTGAATTACGAGATGTGCAGATTAAGCAACAAGAACCACTTTATGTTTCAGCCACCTTATTGTCCAAACAAAACATCGATAACAATCAGTTGGACGAGGTAAAGAAACAGATTGAAGCAGAGTTAAATCGAG
>JGI10211J14876_10001374_pt1 | contig 10666 bp, 13 predicted proteins | sample Etolagsediment_FD_14876 | JGI IMG/M metagenome (IMG submission 14876)
AAACTCGGCCCCTCTTATATTTACGCCATCTTAATCCCTTATTTATGGCTTAAAAATTGGAAAATCGGTCTGAGCGTCTTCTCTCTAGCTTTAGCAAGTTTTATTTTTAGTGCTGTTCAATACAATAAAACCAAAGAATTATCTTCAATTTGGTGTTGGATAGCTAATTTTATTTTAGTGTTTATTGTTATTTTTAATTAAATTGCTTGATTTTTAATACCTCCATATCTACGATATTTCCTAGGATTAATTAAAACTTTATCATTCCCAAATTGTTGATACCCTCCATACCAAGGAACAAAATATTTTTGATACCAAGGCATTTGAGCAGGACCATAAGGTAAATTATTTCCACCAAAAACAGATAACCCCCCATTATAAAAATATTGCGCACATTCTGCAAAATAGGGACCGCGATTATCTCCTAAAACACAACTTCCATAACCATTTGGGTCAATACACCATCCACAATTATTACAACTCATACAAGCTTGAGAACCTCCTCTTAATCCTTTTTGATTACAATCTTTACAATATCTAGGATTGAAATCTGTTTCAAAACCTTCTTGATAAAGTTTTTGACTATAAACTAAAAGATAAACGATAGTCATAAAAATTATGAGGAACAAAATCAATAAATTATACATTAATTTATTAAATATTATTTTTTATTCAAATATTTTGAAACAAATTCATAACTTAAAAACATTACTCCTTGACCTGGTCCTACTCTTAACAATCTAGCGAAACTTCCCCTCCAATACCCTCTTATCCCATACTGCTGATAAACTTGTTTTCCAACATCAATCATTTTCTCTTTTTTACCCTCCTGCATCTGGGTTTTAATAATATCAAATGGCGTACTTATTAAAACTGAAAAAGCTCCAGCTCCTACTCCCCCTAAAAAAGAATGTGTATTAGTAAAATTTATTTGATACTGTTTCAATAAATCCTTATAATTTTCATAAAAAAGAAAACGACTAGCTTGATTTAAACTTTGACGATATAAAGTTGGAAAATACCCTTGATAAAGACTTGTAAAACCATTTTGTTTAGCTAATTTCCAAACTGATAATTCCGGATTTTTTATTAATTTAGTTTTCATGGTTTCACTTGGAACTGTTACTAAGGTAGACTCAATAAAACCAGCCATTAATCCAGAACTAATTGTATTAAGGTTTTTATTTTGAAAGTTTATTCTTTTTTTAGCTTCTTCAAAAGAGTAAAACCGCAAGGCAACCTTAGGAATATTAAAACACAAAATTGGTGAAATTCCTTGATAAAAGCCTCTTAAACCAGATGTTTGATAAATTTTTTTTGACATTTCACTAAAGGACTTGGTTTCACTTTTAAATTGCATTTGAGTTTTGATATTTTCAGTTGGCCAGGTAATTATAGCTTCATTCATCCCTGCGACAGTCCCAGCCAGTAATTTATTAATGTTTTCTTGGTTCATTATATTATCTATATTAAAAAATACCAATTTACTTCTTTATTTAAACCAAAAAATAATTGGATTTTCTCTAATTCTTGTTTTAATTGATGATTATTAAATTTATCTAATATTTCTTTAAACTCATGAGTTTTAGTTTCAGAATAAATCCCATTTAAACTTAAAAAACATTTTTTAGAAGGTTTATGATATCCAAAACGGAAATTCCCAAAAATATCCTCTAAATAATGATTAACAAATTCATTCCCCTCATACATTAAAACTTCTTGATAAGCTTCAGAGGTTTTAGGAACTTCACTAACATCAAAATATATACCATAAAACATAAATTCTTCTTGCTCCATATTTTTCATTTATAAAAAAAATTGATTTTAATAAATTTAAAGATAATTATATTAAAATGGACACCATGGAATTAGAAAAGTTTGACTACCAATTTAACTCTTTAAATGACAATCATCCCAAAGGTGATAATGTTGAAGGTTTAAATGTAGATTTCAGAAATAATCAAAAAACCGCATTTTATCATTGTCAAATTTTAGAAAGAAATGAAGGTTTTATTGTTAAAAATAATAGTAGTTATCTAGAAGACCCATCTGAAGTTCATGTTTTAACTAGCAGTGGAATTATTGGATGTAAGGTCGGAAGTGGTAAATCTTTTGTGGTTTTAGGTTTGATTTTATCTCAACCAAAACTTTATTTTAACAGAACTTTAACTGACTATCAAAGTGGTCCAGTTTGTTCTTTTAAAAAAGTAAATAATGAAAATTATACTTTATCGTCTAATATTATTTTAGTTCCACATAAACTTTTTACACAGTGGAAAAATTATATTAATGATAAAACCGATATAAATAATTTGGTGGCATTTTCAACTCCTAAAGAATATAAATTTTTAGAGGAGAAAATACAAGAAATTAAAGATAATAAATTAACTAAAGAAGATTTTGTTAATGAATATTTGGAAAACAAAGTATTTTTAATTTCATCAACTAGATGGAATAAATTTGCTGATGATATTCATTTTTGTAAAAAGAAGTTTAGTCGAATTTTCATCGATGAAGTTCATGATATTAATATTTCAGCTTGTCGGAGCATCAATGTAAATTTTATTTGGTTTATTACCTCATCTTTACAAGATGCACATTATGTTAGAAATACTGGTTTTATTAAAGATAAGATTAGTTCTATTTTTTACAATCATTTTGAAAAATATTTAACTATTAAAACCGATGATGATTATGTTGAAGCCAGTCAAAATCTAATTAAACCTAACTTTAATATTATTAAGTGTCGTTCTCATATGTTAATGAATATTTTACAAGGTGTTATTACACCTGAAATTCGTGATATGTTAGCGGCTGAAGATATTAATGGAGTTGTTCATGCCTTAGGTATTGAAAATGCAACTGAAAATAATATTATTAGTAAGATTTGTTCAGATTTAGAGAAGGAATTAGATAATGCTAAATTAGATTTTGAATTTAAGTCTAAAAAACATTATGCATCTAAAACTTCTAAGGACGAAGCCTTGAAAAATGCTCAATCAAAAATTGATGTTTTACAGGAAAAGATTGATAATGTCATGAAAAGGATTAATGAATGTGAATTAGACCCAATTATGCAAATTGAAATTGAAAAACCAGTTATTACACCTTGTTGTAAAAACAAATTTGATTTGGAAAGTTTAACATCTTATTTTGAATTTGAACAAAATAAAAGTCCTCATCACATTGGTTGTCCTTTATGTCGGCAACCTCTTCAGATGAATAAATTAATTTATCTGGGAGAAATTGCTGAAAAGGAACCTGAAGTTGAAACAGAATTTAATACTGAAAAACATGATAAGATTGAAAATTTGAAGCATCTATTAGAACAAATAGATATTAATAAAAGAATTTTGATTTTTTCAGAACATGAAGGAAATATTAATAAGATGTCAGATGTTTTTGAGAAAAATGGTCGTGATAAACTTCGTGCTTTGAAAGGTGCTAGAACTGTAGTAGATAATGTTTTAGATAAATATAAAAATGCAGAAATTAAAAATCTGTTTTTAAATGCTAGACATAGTGCGAGTGGTTTAAATTTGGAGATGACAGATGTGATTATTATTATGCATAAGATGTCATCTGATACTTTAAAACAAATTGTTGGTCGTGCTCAAAGATTAGGGAGGACCAGTGTTTTAGAGGTTTATCAATTTGTGGGGTTAAATGAATGATCTAATGGTAAAAATTCAACAATGATTTCATAATAAATTTTATTATAATATTCTTCTATTTTTTCTTCAAATGTACTATCATTAGAATAAATTTCTTCTATTTGTTTATCAATAAAACTAAGTCTAACATCTGAAATATAATAAGAAAAGTAATCACGATATTCATGATAAAGATTAGTGATTTCTTGATAGATTTTTCTGTAATCATTTGAACCTTGTCTGGCGGTATCAAGTTGTTCAACGGTTAAGTCATAAAATTGATAGAGAACATCCGAAAAAAACGTGTCATCTTCTTTAATATTTTCTTGATTTTTAAAGAGATGAGACCCTTCATTTTCAGGGACATTTTCGGTATAAATTTTGATTTTTTCAGGATTTTTACATTGTAAAACTAAGTTTTCTTTTTTAAGTTCAATTAGTTTTTCTTCTAATATTTTTTTTTCATTTTCTAAAGTTTTTATTTTATAAATCAAGTCCTCATGATTCATATATTTATAAGACTTTATTCTTTTTTATTTCTAAAAAATTAATCTTTACCTACACATTTAACTATTACTACTATTCCAATAATCATGATAACAAACATAGCTATAGTAGAATAAATAAAATTATTTGTTTTTTTAAGAATTCCATAATAAACACCCATAAAAACTAAAAATAACGCACCACCAATCAAACTAAATTTAGAAAAGTTTAATAAACGTGTATATTTTTCCTTCCTCGTTAAAGATTTTCTTAAATAATAAGAAAACATAATATAAATAAAACCTAATGGAATTGCTCCGTAAATAATGCCTCCTAATTTAAAAAATTTCATTTCAAGGGCAACTATGATTGCACCAATGAAAATACCAGAAAAGATGGCGTTTTGAAGGAATAATTTTAAATATTTATGCATTTATTAATAGATGATATTTTTTATTTCAGATAAATTTGAAACCTTTCAGCAAAAGTATTTTATTAAAGATGCGATAGTTTCAAATTCAAAAAATTTAGATTGGATTAAAAAACAAAAAGGTGAAATTATTTTTGATGGAGAACCCTCTTCAAAACCTAAAATACATTATCAATCTCAAACCTTCAAAAAAGATTTTCTTGAAATATGTTTTAGTTTACTCCTCTTAAATATTTTTTCCTTTTTCCTTTTTAAAACCAAACCTTTTTCTTATTTATTCATTTTCTCTTGGATTTTCCTCTTTTCATATTTACTTATCAAACTTATAAACCCCGCTAAAAAATACCAAAAATACTTCTTAGAATTAGAATTATAACTCCCTCACTATTGGAACAGACATTAAATAAGGTTCAATAACCGGTTGACTTAAATCATCTAAAAGTTTCTTAAAATTATCTATTTTCTCCTGATTTAATAATTCTTTTAAATCTTCATTTCTTATTAAATTATTTGATGATAAATCACCCGATATTCTTAAAAAATAATTAGATTGTTGAAGTTCATCTGTTATAATAACATTTAATTTCACTATTTCACACCCATAAGTTTTGATTTTTGAATTAAAAAAATTTAATGATGAATTCTTTAAAATTAAACCCACTATCCTCTCAGACAAATGCGTGCCAAATAATAAATATGAATCATAATGCTTCATATTTACCTTAATAATTAAATAATTAAATTTTTACTCCAATATTTATCCATAAACTTTTCTTCCTCTTTTTCTTCCTTTTCTACATCCTTTCCTTCTACCTTCACATCACTTATAATTTGCTCTAATTCACTTAAATTTTGCGTCCCATACCCCAATTTATCAAATAAATCCTCTGGATAAGTCTTCTTAAATTGTGTTAATATCTTTTCACTCAAAAAGTACTTTTTCCATTTATCTAAATCCATATTTTTATTAGTTACATGCTTATTTTTCTTAATATCTTCCTGAGATTTATTCCTTAAATTATGACATTGAGACATTCTTAAAGACTCCTCTATCATCTCCTTTGAAAAACCATAATGTTTTAACATATTTCTTAAGGTGTTATCAAAATCCATCATAAAATCCTCAAACTTCAATTCTATAAAATTTGGTTTAACATAATCCCAATTATACATATCCATAATTGTATTCCTTGATGATTCTATGTAAAGTTCATTCTTCATCTCAAATATTAACCCATTCTCATCATTTAAACTATTTAATATCTGCTTATAAGTTTGTTTCCCTAAACTTTTTATCTTCCTATTAATCCAAGGTTCATTAGTCTTCTTATGATACTCAAATGCACTCACTATAATCGAACAAGGATGTCTAATCATATGTGTCCCTATAATGGGTCTATTTATTCTACTAAAATCTATATGACTATGATTTTCCACCCAAATATCCGTATCCGGTTCCAACTTTGACTGGGGACAATATTGATACTTAAAACCATAATAATAAGCAATATTCCTTAATATTTTTTCCACTACTACAGTTCCAGTTTTATGATGACAACAATGAATAATTAAAGGTTTTCTTCTACTAAAATTATTAATTTCTCTGGAAATACTATTATTTAATATTTTTTTCTTTAACACTAAAGAACTTATATCATCTTTTAAATCATTCTCCAAATTATATTCTTCTTCAAAATATTCATTTTTATTTTTAAATAAATACATATATATTTCTAAAAAATTATAAATTTAAATTTACTCATCATCTAAGAATTTTAAGCCAACAAAGACATTCGCCAAAGTTTTCCCTCCCTCCGGACTCTTATACCTATTCTTTGAATCGGCATAACGAACTCCATCATAAGTCTCCAAAGTCTTCACTAAATTATCCTTAAACGTCTTCTTGTTAGGAATTCTCTCTTTAGGACGACTATCCGTAAAATGTTCCTTAAATCGCCCCCAAACATCATCCAACTTCAAATAATCTCTCTCTCCTTTCGTTATCAAAAGATTATCCTCAATGAAAAGTTCATAAGGGTCCTGGTCCGCTAAAAGTCTCCTTGAATTCTTGTAAATCTTCTCTGGAACATTCAGTCTCTCATTGTTTTCCACATAAATCTTCGCATATTCCAGTAAGAGTAACATATATTGCTTCTTGAAATCTTCATCATTCTTAATTTTATCCTTAAGTTTCGTATCCGCCAAATAAATGTTAGATGCAGGATTAGGATTAGACTTCACAAACTTGTTTGGAAAATTAATCGCCAAAAATCTCCTTAAAAACCCTCCATCCTTAGTATTGTTAATCCTTGATAATTGATTAAACAACATTGTTAATGTAAATTTCGGACAAACCGTCTCCACCTCTGAACTATGCGCTTTCCTTAACTGAATACTATCACGTCCAGTCAATTCCTTAATCAAATTTAAGTTTAAAGTCTTATCTCCTTCTGGTTCATTAACCTGAACATAACGCTTCTTAATTAAACAAGCCAACATCGTATTTTGTTGGTCTTGAGAAGAAGATTGATTAGTCAAATAATTCTTTTGCAAAGTTCCTGCATAATCTCCAAGTGCTTCAGTATGAAGTGAAGTTAATACTCCTTTTCCATTTCCACCATCTCCCTCAAAGTTCACAAAGATTTCATCCTTGTTTTCTCCAATCAAAGTCGATGCTAAAAATGTCCAAATAAATTCTCTCATTTCTTGGTCTGGAATAATAGACGAAACCATCGCCATCACTTCTTCTCTCTTCTCCTGAATAATCTCAGTCGGGAAATCATACCTCACTGTCATTGAAACTAAATCTGTCGGTGCATAAGGTCTAAAAACCCCATGTTCCAAATCATAAACTCCATCATTGAAACCCAACAGATAATTGTTGTCATCTAACTTAGACTCAAACTCCACATCCGAAAAGAAATCTTTACACTCATCAGCAATAGATTTCTTCACTCCATTTGACTTCAAACTTCTATAAATTTTAGCTAATTTCTTCTTCTTTTCCTCTAACATATGTCGACCATTCTCATCATCAGATGACGATAAAGCAATCAACTTCTTGTTGATAATGTTCTCATAAATCAGATAAGTATCAGCTAAAGCTGTCAGTCTTTGTCTTAATGGAATATTACTAGGATCCCGAAGTTTCTTCCAAAGTCCATTTTCCACATGATACCACTCCTTACCTGAATACTTAAAAATATCCTGATAAAGGAAATAAACAATCCTAGAAATATCCGTATGAGTATTACTCAATCCTTGATTTAAAAGCTTAATAAAAGTATCCTTACTTTCACTTAAAATACTGAAATACTCCTCTGGATTATCACTCATCGCATAATACTTAATAGTCCCAAGTGTAATCTTATTACCACTATGTCTAGGATAATGCTTTTCCCAAAGTTCTTCACACTTTAATTCATCATACTTAAATGACTTAGAACTCCATTCCTTCCATAAATCTAACCAATCTGAGTTAGTGTTAAAGATGGCTGCGCCAATATAAAGCCAATCTTGGTAATCATCAACTCTTTCCGGTGATAAAATAGATAAAAGTTTCCGACAAGTTTCCTTATCAACATTATTGGATTCTTTCTCAAGTGTTTCTAATACATTCTTAAAAGAAATATCATCTCTTTCGCCTAACATAATGTCGTCAAGTTCTGTATTTATTTCTCCACTTGCTTTAAAATTCTTTTTCTCTAAATCAATTTTTACCGGAATTTCCTCATTTTGATTCCACACACAAAGTGTCTTAATCAATTCTAATTTAGATTCCGGAACCTCTAATTCTTCAAGTTCAGGATTAAAAACCTTAGTCACCAAATATGGAAACTTTTCCGGTTTCGCACATCCATACATCATCCAATTCCCAGTTTCAATCACTGACCTGTCAACAATATCCTTAAGAGGATTAGAACAACCTTGAATAATCTCATTATCCTTAATCCGTTCCATAATCATTTCTCTCAGTTTGTGCTGAGCAGGATAATTAATTTGAACCAAAGGATATTGCAGATGAAGTCCATCCTTATATCTTGATTTCTCTTCCTCATATTCTCCATCTTCCTTCTCTAAAACAAAAGCAATTAAATTTTCCTCTTCAATCTCCGGAATAAGCTGCTTAATTGCACCATTAATCTCTTCAATTAAATATTCAATAAACTCATCGTCATAAACACGATCTCTCACATCACAAATTGTTTCAGTATCATATTCTTCATCAGACTCTTCATCAGACTCTTCATCTAAATCTTTTTCTTTAGGTTCTTGGTCATAATAATGAAAATCAAAATCAAAAGTTAATTGAGAATATCCCTCCGGCTTTCTTTGAGCCAAAGCAATATTTTTTCCCTTTTTTAAGTTATCTTCCAATAATTTAAAAAATGTTTCATAATCTTCTTTCTTAATAAAATAACGCCCTCCATTTAAAGAAACCAAATTACAGGTTTCATCCTTTCCAGCAATATTTTGTCCTAAGAAAACCTCAAGTTTACTCTTCATTTTATTTATCCTTACCTCTCCTTTTTTAAATTTCAATTTTTTTTATCCCCAATACCTAAAACCAAAATCTTAATTTCCCTCAACCTTTTCCCATTCCTCTCCGGTTGACTTAACCTCTCTATAATATGCTTCTTTAATTCCCTTTTAACCTCATTCTCATTAACTGGTTTTTCTACTTGTTTCTTGACATAATTTCTAAAATTTTGACCTAAATTTACATTATCCTGCTGGTTCCCCCAATTATTATCCGCAAAATTGTTTTCCTCTTTAATAATAATACCATAATGTTTTTCAAAATTTTTTAATATTTTCTCTAAAAATTTAACTGATAATTTAATTGTTTTCAAATGAGATTCATCCATCTTTTTATTGATGGATTTCGCTCTTTGAACCAAACTCAAAGTATTAACTAATTGTCCTTGAAACATAGGGAAATAACTTTGACAATTTTTTTTCAAACATTTAACAACTTTAGCACTAAAAAATTCTTTTTGAAATTCCCTAAATAATTTTACTAATTTACTTATGTTTCTTTTATCAACAGCATGACCGCTTTTAATATTATTTAAAATTTTCTCTTTTAATAAAACTAGTTCTTGAACAATTTCATTAGTTTTTTTAAAACAAGAATAATCATTTCCACAACTAATTAAATCTTTCATAATTTTATAGATATTTTATTTTTTTTTCATTGTGGTTCTATGGGAAATAAACCTTCTATTATTACTCAAGAACAACTAGAAAATTTAAAAAAAAATAATCAAATAATTATTTTTATTGATAAAAAAGTTTATAATATTACTGATTACTTAAATGAACATCCCGGAGGTAAAAATTGTCTTCTAAAATACCATTTAAAGGATAATAAAGAAAATTATAATTTTCACAGTTCTTTTGCAAAAAAGAAATGGAAAGAATATTTTATTGGGGTTTTAAAATAACTTTTGAGAATATTCAATTAAACCTTCTTGATAATCAATCAAAAAATTATCTGCTTTTCCACCCCATTCAACGTATTTACTCAACAATAAATCAAAAACATCATTATCAGGAAAAGGAATTTCATGAAAATCTGATTTTTTTCGGCACCTTTTAATTTTTGGAGTATTATCATTCTCACCAACAAAATTTTGATTATTTTCAATAGTTTCAATGTCACCATAATTTAAATAAATTTCATTCCAAGTATAACTCATCTGATAAGCGAATTTTCCAACTAAAACAATAAATTCAAAATTTTCACCTTCAAAAGGTAAAAAATCACACTCTTCAAACTTGTCTAAATATCTTTTACAAAATAAATTATTTGATGGATCTCTATAATAAGAGAGTCCATCTGAAGTCTTACCACAAAAAATAAGCACCATTTTTATTTTTTACCATTATATTTTTTTAAATCAATTTTTATTTAAAAAAAATCATATTTTTTCTTTATGGAAATCCAAACTGAATTACTAGAAACTAACCCCAATTTAACCAACTATTACCTCTTTCGTGGATACTTTAAAAATGATATTGATGAAATCATTAAATTAGGCGAAAGTTTCCAAAAACAAGACGGAAATGTCAGTTCCGAAATTAACAAATCTTA
>JGI10211J14876_10001375_pt1 | contig 10664 bp, 16 predicted proteins | sample Etolagsediment_FD_14876 | JGI IMG/M metagenome (IMG submission 14876)
TGTATCCTGCCATTTTATTGTATAATCTTGTTGAATTATTACACTATCTTGAAACGCTATTATTTTGACTGTATCTTTGTTTTCTTTGGCTATTGTTATACTATCCTTATAAATGTAAATAGTGTCTTTAAAACGTCTTATTTTAGTCTTAAAAATAGTTGTATCTTTTAACAAAGTATCAATTCTAGTTTCATATCTATTGATGTACTTTATTGGCTCGTGTAACGGTCGTTTCTGAAATAGTAGATAAATCAAAATACCGATTAATAAAGCTATAATTATGTTATTTACTTTCATTTTTCTCAAATCTTTTACCAATACTATCCGTTAATTTACTTCCTAATGCTACACCTACCATAGTAACAAATACATCGAATCTAAAACCCTCTTTGCATAAGTCAAAGAATACCATAAACACAACAATTAACCACGCTGAAAACATGGTAAGTGATGTTCTACTCCACTTACCGTTTTTCTTTAATGTATCTTCAATGATTTGTTTCATTTCTTAACCTCTTGAAGTAGCTTAACAAATGCTTCAGCTTGTGATGTCATTGTTCTTTCAGCGTGTCGAATAGCTTTTGTTAGCTCCTCAAATTGCTTATTAAACTGTTCAAACTTCAATTCCATTATACGCTCTAAATTAGCTATCTCGCTAGGCATCTTCTCATCCAATCTCTCCACCTTACCCTCCAATTTAACTACCTTATCGTGCAAATCTTCGCTTTTCTTTTCGCTTTCTATGAACTTATTATGTAGGTCTTTAAAGAAGTATCTTACAACTCCAAAAAGTACCGTAATAAGTCCCACGAATATGTAGTTAGGTGCTTCCATTTAGTCAACTAATATTTCTAAATGTTCTCCCAAAACTTGACTATATTCATCAAATCTAATAACATAAAAACTTTCACCGTTATATGTTTGAATTGAAGCTGTTACAAGTGTTTGCGTTACATTCCCATCGATAGGAATAAAGTTGTTAGCATTATTAATTGTCTGAATAGCTGTGTTTACTTCAGCTATAGTTGTGAATTTATATCCGTTCATTTTAGTATATTGAATAGTATGAGTTAATATTATTTTGAATTGTTGTTAAATTTGAGCTTTCATCTGAATTATAAATTAAGATTTCTGAAAAATACTGATTAGCTGAAGCTGTACTCCCAACCGTCCATGAAATTCCGTTAATAACTAGTCTTTGATTAATACTAGGAGTTACTAAGCTATTTGTGTTAGAACCTACTAATACATTGTTTTGATAATATTTATTATCACCACTTTTAATTAAATGTCCTTGTAGCTTAGTTCCACTTGTGTATGGTGTAGTTATTAATGAGCCTCCATTTTGAGTGTTATGATTATAAGTTGTGGGATTTCCAGCAGTACCAGGAATATTATTATCAAAAAATCTACTAGGTGTAAAAGCACCACCAGCACCTATTGAATACAGCCAATCAACAGCAAAACCACCACCTAAATGTGTTATAGGTTTTGTGACACTAAAAATAGATACACCATTTACCACACTAGGATTGAATAAACTAGTAGTTAACATATATTTAGAAAGTGTTGTGCCTGTTATACAGCTAGGCTTCCCGTTCATAGTGTTAACAACGCCACTTGCAACTATTTGAAATTGTCCCGTTGCAACAGTTTGCGTTAAGTCAATACCCCCACCACTTTGCTCGTATATTTTAGTGACAAAACCATTATTAGCACCAACAAAACTTAATAAACTAGCAGTATCTAAATCGTTACCAACAAATCCTATATCTTGTTCTGCATTGTCGCTAGAACGCCTAACTCTAAATGATACTGTTGCCGTTGGTAATACCTTTCTAAAAGAATAAGCGATAAGGTTTGAGATAGGCAAAGGAGTAGAACCACCACCACTACCACTTGCAATAATGCCATGTTGAAAAGCGTACATAATTAAGCTAATTTACCAGTTAATAACCATTCATTCGTTGCAACCTTAACTAAAGAAACAACCGCTCCGATAGTGTCCATTGCTACTAAGTCACCCGCACTAATCAAAGTTACTACTTGTGGGCTTTCCACCTCTGCAACAAATGATACAGTAGCACTATCTGAAACTAGGTAAAACATAAATTGACTACCTACAGCAATAGCTTCTGTATCGTTATTTGGTAAAGTCACAACAATAGGCGTTGTAATACCCGCACCGCTTAATGGTATAACTTTACTTTCATCTTCTTGTGTTAAGCTTCTTGAAGTCGTAATTGCACTCGCAACGCTTAATCTTTTTAAAGCGTAATTGTCACCAATAAAACTTTCAACCGCATCAGATACTCCAGTTGTAAGTAAAGCATTAACAGCCGAAGTTGTTGGATATAGAACGTCATTTAATACTGAAAAATCAGTTGCTTTGTTAGACACCGCTTCAGCTCCTAAACTTCCTAGTGTTTGGTCACCAGTATTAACACCGCTTAAATTATTTAGCTTAATCTTATCAGCAGCACTCAGTAAACCTGCTATTGTTTCACTAGCAATTGTTAAAGTAACATCTGTACCCGTTGAGCTGTTAATCTTTAAAGATACTCCCGTATTTTCAGTAATACTTAAATTGGTTGTACTTGTTAAACCTGCATCAATAAACGATCTTATTTCAGATGCTGTAACTTCATCCGCTGTATTTTCGGCTAGTTTACTATCTGAGTTTTTAATATGTCCTAAAATAGTTGGAAACCTATCAACCCAATAATCCGTATCAGTTCCTGGAGTTACATTTGTAAAAGCATCCGTTGATACACTTTCCCAAAGCTTATTATCATACACAACAAATTCCCCCAAATTATATGTTGTGGCACCTGAATAAGCATCTATATAATTAGTGTCGCAAAGTGCTAAAAAATCATTGAATATATTGATAAAATTACTATCAAAATCAGCATTTTCAATGAAGTCATTTTTATTTATTAACGGTAAATTGTCCGTTTCTCGTAGTATTAAATTTTCGCTGTTCATACTTGTCTTATTCTAGTTCTAAAGTTAGTTGTTTTTTCGCAACTTAACCATAATGGATAGTCACTATTTTTACGATTTAAGTAGTTTTTTAAAGAATCCTCAATAAATGAAGCCCCCGCCCTTGCATTATCGACTAAACGTGAAATAGTTTTGTCAGTAACCTGCTCACTATAAGGGTTCGTTTTATTTACAAAGCCCGTAGGAGTTGCAATTACATTGCTGTTATTAACATACCTCGCATAAGCATAGTAAACAATTAAGTCTTTAACTCCGTATAGTTGGTAATTAACACCATTATGAATGTATGAGCCACCGTTAAATAAAGTTGAATAAGTTGATAAACTAGGACTTGCGTTAAAGTCATCAACTAAGGCTAAGTAAAAAGCGTCACCTAAGAATTTAACTAAATCAAAGTTTTGAGCTTCTAATATATAAGGAATTAACTCCTTCTCTTGTTGCACATTTAGGGCAATCGATTTGACAGCCCTAATATTTGCTAATGTAATTAATTGAGTTGTTATCATCTTTGTATTTTTTTAGGTTCAAAACCAAATGACATTCTTATTTCATCCTCAGTAAAATATTGAAGATATGCAGTATCTATTGGCTTCGCATACTTCAAAGGAATAATTGAATAGTCATTACTAGGGTTAATAGGTGCGTACCAATTATTAAATAACTCCTTAAATGTTTCTTCAATAACTAACCTTTCATCGCTTGTAATAGCATTATAGTAATCAAAGGCATCTGCAATTTCTTTAGACGTTCCCAACGTTCCAGCAACTCTTAAAAGTAATACAGGAGGTATTAAGAATTGATTTATAATAATGTCACGGCTTGAATTTTCAGTATATTCATAAAGCCCGTCATAATTTTGAATCTCAACTTTTTTAAGTTCAATAATTTCTTCATTGCTTTCACGCTCAACAATCATAATTGTTCCAGCACCCTCGCCACCTTGAAACTGTCTTAAGTTTTCATCAAATTCATCCTGAGCTTCTTCGCTTTCTTGTTTCCCCATTACAAGCAAGTGAGAAGCCATGAAGTTTTTAGCACTTATAGAATGTTTAAATTTCTTTAGTTGCCCCTCAGTTAACATATTTTCAAGAATAGCATCTAAAGGAGAAATAGGATAACCCTCTTCATTACCGTTGTAATAGAATAGTTGACCTTTGTAATTTTCCCAACCGATTGCTTCACCCTCACGAATAGCATTGTCGGGGTTATACTCGTTCAATTCATCAATCAACTTTTCATCAACTGACTTTCTCTTAACGTTACCCCAATCATCATACACTTTGAACATTCCTTTGTCCATGCTACGTCTAACATATTCAAAAGGCACTACATGACTAGATATTTTTTGTCCTAATCCGTTATAATTAACATGAATTGCAAACCCTCCAAAACGTGAAAAGTCCTTAATTAAACGTCTTAAAAAAGAATCTACCGTTTGCCTATCATTTACATTAGACTTATAAAATGTTAAGTCTTTGAACCCCCCACCAAAAACAAACTTATCCTTTAATTTTAAACAAGTCTTTGAAGTTGGTGAATCGTTAATTATATCAGTTACCCTTTGAGGATATTTATTATCAAAGTCATACGGATAGATATTTAACGACTTATTTTCCTTATAATCTAAACGGGGTTCAACTTTTATTGCTGTTGCTTTAAGCTTTGCCATTTACCTTTCTTTTTGCACGTTGTTTTTTCTCAAGCCCTACAATTACTTTCCAATCTTCGGGAAACTCATCGAAATACACTATTAAGCTAGGGTCTAACTTTAAAGCTTCTTTTATTTGCTCGTCATTCGACTGCTCACTTAAATGAAAACCAAACTTAAACGAACTAACTAACTTACCTTTTTTGATTTTGAATTTTTGCTCCATTTTATCTTTGAATTTTTGATTAATATTATTTGATTTCAACATAAAAAACAAGTCTTCCAAACACGAACATTTAGGCTTTTGATTTAATGACATTCCGTAAAGTAGAATGTTTAGCTTATTAGCATTTTTCCACTCAGTAGAATTGTAATTTTCACGCCAAATATTCTTTGTTTTCTCGCTTTGCTTAACTATGTCTAATAATGTTGTCATAAAAAAAGGGTGCTATAATTAACACCCTTAAATTTACTAAAATTATTTGATATTACAATAAACCTTCTACTACAGCTTTAGTTGCAGCATAAGAAGTTACGAATAAAGGATTTGGTAACTTAGCTTCCTTATTAACCTTAGTAGTTAACACGAAGTGGAAAGCTCCTTGTGTTGCTTCATCGTTAGCTGTTCTAGTTAATTCTGAGAACTCTAAACCAGTTGTTAAACCGTACACCTCAAATGCTGAATTCCCTGTTGCACCTTTAAAGTAATTTTCAACGATTACTACATATTTACCATCTTTAGCTGAATTCAATTGAGCTTTAATATCTGGTGAAATATCAAAACCTTTAAATGTTACCGTGTGGTCAAACATATTAAAGAAACCTACATCTACCATTGCAGAGTTAGGCTCGATTGAGTTATTTTTTCCGTCAATGTAAAAAGCTGTTGCTCCTGAGTTTAAAACAATATCCTCTACTATTTCACCACCAGCTTCATAAGATACTGAAGCAATGTCAGCTTTATTAATTATCCATGCTCTATCTTCTGTCCCACCTTGTAATGGAGTAACACATGATTTCGCTATACTTGCATTTATTTTACCGCAAATTGTTGCCATTTTTCTATGAGTTTAAAAAGGGGAGTTTTTAACGCTCCCCTAAATGATTAATATTAGTAAGCTACTTGTACTAAGTGGTCAAGTAAAACCTTAGCATCCATAGTTAACGAGAATTTTAAGTAAGTCTTGTTAGCTGTTTTGTCATACCATACATCCGTTTCTGTCAAACTTCCTGACTCTTCAGCACCTAACTGTAAATTAGTTTTAGTAGTCAAAATAGCTCTGTGAGGTAAGTAATATTTAGTACCGTTATCATAAGAAGTTTTGATAATTCTATCTAAGAATGGGAAACCTAAAACTTCAATACCATCTGATAACAATAAAGTAATACCGTTTTCTAAACGCTCAGTTGTGAATGCTTGATTAGCCGCTTTCAATTCTTTTGCGTATTGATCAGCAACCGATTGAGTAACAATGTAAACTAAATCTGTTTGCTCTCTCAATCTCATGTCAGCATCATAATACATATTTTGCAAAGCGTTTGTAACTACTTTGTTAGTTGTATCTGTTGACGTGAATTTTTGAGCCGCATAAGATGACTGACCGTTTCTTGAAGCTAAATCAGTAGTTAATCTATCCGTGTCTGCTGTTGCAATTGCAAAAAGTTGTTTAAAGAATCCATTGATTTTGTTGAAGTAAAGAACATCTGTACCACTTGTTAAAACTCCAGCAGGTGAAGCGTCAACATCCGCAGCATCTTTATCCCCAAAGTATGCCAAACGATAAACCGTTTCTACAATTGCATCTTTTACCAACTCTTCTAAGTAAATTAAAAGGTCAGTTGAAGTTAAGTCACCTTTTGCAATACCTTTGTTTAAACCCCAAATAAAGAAAGTTTCTTTTAAGTCTGTCCAACAGAAAGGAAGTCTATCAGAAATTGTTGCTGGATCCCAAAACTTCTCAGTGTTTGTTATTCCGTTTGTAGCGTCTGATTCGCCACAAGCGTTTGTCCCTTTACCTAAGTAACCATTCAATCTACCTAAGATTGCAATTTGTTTTTTTGCTACAATTCCTTCAGCTAATGAGTGAAATTGTGCTATTTCTGGTTTTTTAAAACCACCTACGAATAGAGCCTCAGAGATTGACTTTATCTCTTCTCCATTCCATGTTAAATCTGATGCTGTTATTACCGCCATTTTTTCTATTTATTATTTATTTGAATACAATCTTTGTTTTCTCTCTTCGTAGCTTTCTACTTTTGGAGCTTCTACTTTTCTAAACGTTTGAGCTGAAGCTGGAGGAGTGTAAGAACTTCCTTTTTGTGCTAACTCTTCTAACTTAGCTAATGCACTTTCTGAAACTGTTTGAAGTTCCGAAATTTGAGCTTTTAAACTTTCGTTTTCAGCTTTCAACTGTGCTAACTCTTCATTTGCAGGTTCAACCATTTCTTTGATTTCAGCAACTAAACCGTCAACTACTACGATAACTTTACCGTTTTCAGCAACAAATTCAACTGTTCCCTCAATAGCGTTACCGTCAATCATTGCTTCGTCACCTACTTGCAAATCTTCAAATGGAGTAACTAACAATCCTTTGTCAGTTGGTATTTCCATTGCTAGAGCATTACGCTCGTTTACCTCTTCTTTTCCAGTTAAGACTGCCATTGCTAAGGCTAACCTTTCTGAAAAACTTTTTCCTTGTTCTTTCATATTTGATTTTTGATTATTAAATAAGGCAACCGCCTTTCTTTCCATTTTATCAATTACTTTACTAGCGAAGTTTAATTTAACCGCTTGTTCATCCGTTAAATGTGTCTCAACTTGCATTAAACTAGAAAGTATTTCTTTGCTTAGTCCTGTAGCTTTTGAATACATAGCTTCCATTTCGCCTTCAGTCTTCTTAATGCTTTCACTCATTCTTTTAAGTGTATCAGCATCACCACTCACGCCCATAAACAAAGGGTTATGAATCATGTATGTAGTACCCTTTTCGATTAAACGATTTTGTAATGGTACAGCTAAATGAATTTCAGTTGCTATTGAAGCACAAAGCTCTGAAGCAATAGTAAAGCAATTAGGGACATTCTTAAGCAATTCAGCTATTTGTCTACCTGTATCAACAAAACCGCCCTCAGAATTAATGTAAACGTTAACCCTTTCAGCATCTTGAATGCTAGATAATTGTTGAACTACATCAATGACTTCAACCCCCTTTTTAATAAGGTTACCATTGTCATCGTAAGAACTACCAATTTGACCGATTATATAAACATTTCCAATCATATGTTTAAAATTAGTTAGTATAATAGTTGTATTATTGAACTTAAATTGTCATATTTGCGTAAATATTATTTTATATAATATAATTTTGAATAATTTAAAAAGAATATGGAAATAACTGAAATAAAAAGTTTTACTCAAGGATACGATTTAATTTATATTGATATCGACAATAATAATATAAATGATTTTTTTGAGTTTTTTGAGTTTGCAAAACAAAAAGGATATACAGAAATAAAAGTTGATATTGGTGAACATTCATTGAAAACACGTTTAGTTTGTAAAAGGAAATATTCAAAAGAAGAGTTTAAACAAGTGAAAATTGATATGTATAGAAAAGACATAGAAATAGCAACTGAACAAATAAACAAATTATTACAAGATGAAGATTAACATATTAGGACTAGGAGAAACTTTAAACCATTTCAAAGAAGATGGAAATATAACAATAGGAGTAAATGATATACACTCACGTTTTAAAACTGATTACGTTGTTTGTGTCGACCACCCTAGTGTATTTGATTCAAAAAGATTTCATTCAATAGCATCTACAAAATGCAAAGGTTTTTATTCTCAAGTAAATGACTGGCGTGATGTTATTAAGCCTTTTAATTTTATTCAATTCAATAATGGTAGAGGGTTGCTTCATGAGTTAGACAATGATAAGTTTTGTTATTCTAATAACTCGCCTTACGTTGCTTGTATATTAGCGTATAAGCTAGGGGCAAAAGAGATTGTACTTTGGGGAGTAGATTTTAACGACCACCCACATATTAACGGGAATTCCCGAGATAAAGCGTTAAATGATTACAAAGAACTTTACAAAGAGTTTAAAAAACGAGGAGTTACGCTTTCGGTTGGTCATAGTGATAGCTCACTTTCAACAATTTTTCGACCTTTAAAATAACTAATCGAATCACCTACTTTCGCATTTTCATATTCATCAATAAAGCCTTGTAACTTTTCAGTTGACCAATTGCCACGACTAGCAGAGTTGTTGAACTTATTGTATATGTCATTTCTAACCATACTATAATGATGTAACACACATTCGTTAATGTCGTATACTTTAAAGCTATTCATTGTATTAACTCTTACACTAGGGTCGGTTAATACCGGGTAATCGTTTCTAGTCGCTATACAAGTATTATCATACATTTTATGAACAAAAGGCATATAATATTCTTCAGGAGGTTCAACCCTCCAATTGTCTTGTTTGTAATACGTGTACATTCTCGTAAATGTTACATCTACATCTTCATTCAATGCTTTCTGAATATCGTCATAGATATACACATGGTCAACAGCCGAAAGTATAAAGTGAGTAGCACCCAACTTTTTAGCTTCTCGTATCATTCGATTATGCTTTCTTCTTTCGTTTTCCTTTGTGTTTAGATTTAAGTCTGTATGATAAATAAATTTGTGAGCGTGGAATGGATCTAATTCTTTTAATACATTTTCGTTTTTGTTACCTGTGTTTGATACTTCCTGGTAACAGATTAAAACATCGTCAACAAGTCCAGACATTTTAGAAAATGAGTGTTTTAGTTGCTCTATACCGTTAAAGTAGGTATAACAAAGTATTAGTTTTCTCTTATCCATCTCGCAGGGCTTCCAATATAACAACCTTTCTCAATCATTCTTGTTTGCTTAGTGATAGTTGTGTTCATTCCTATCATACAATTTCTTGGTATTATTTGTCTTTGATGAACAACTGAAGCAATACCCATGTTTACATTTTCTTCTATAGTTACATGACCACCGACAACAACGTGAGGGGATAAAGTAACACCCTTTTTAATAGTTGCATCATGACCTATATGAACGCCTTTCATTATAAAACAATCACTACCTATAATCGTAGGCTTTTCCGTTCCTGCATCAATAGTGCAATGACCTGTTATAATAGTATTGTCTTTAATTACTACACCTTTACCCTCTTTACCCCAAAATCTCTTACTTTCTGCAGGCGCTCCGATAATGCAGTAAGCTCCTATTTCTACATTTTCCCCAATTGTAACATTTGGGTAAATTATCGCTGTTGGATGAATCATAAACTTTTATAAAAATTAAAACTTTCTTTATCTACTAAAGATTTAAGTACTTCTAAACTTTCATCATTTTCAGTTAACACCATTCTGTTATGACCTGAGCCACCACATAAACCGATACCATGCTTAATACCTACAGCAATAGGAACTTCTGGGGTGAACGTTAACCCTTTGTGTTTATTCCATAAATGCAAATCTAAAAAAATATCATTATTATCGCACCAATTGACGTTTAACTTAGTATTAATCAAAGTGTTCATTAATGACGCCCTGCCTTTATGCACTAGCTTTCTGTATTGCTTTTTAAATATATGGTAGTAGTAAGTATAATCAGTACCTAGTAATTCGGGTTTACCTAATTCAATCCATTTATTAACCATTGTTTCAATATAGTTTTCAGAATAGTAATCATCGTTTTCAATTATTAAAACGCAATCACAAATATTTTTTAACCTATCAAAACCAATTCTAACACGTTGCGTTAAATCAAAGTTATTAGTAGGGTTAACAAAATTTACATCCTCAATAAATGTAGGTTGCATTGTTTGTTTAGATAGCATTTTCAGGCAATGTTCTAAAAACTTCGGTCTGTCGTTACGGTCTGGAATAATTACACCTACTTTCATTTACTTGATTTCTGTTATTACTACGTTCATGTCTGAAACTGTTATATTGGTTGTGG
>JGI10211J14876_10001377_pt1 | contig 10649 bp, 20 predicted proteins | sample Etolagsediment_FD_14876 | JGI IMG/M metagenome (IMG submission 14876)
CGTCACCCGCACGGCATAGCCCGCCTGTCTGATAGCCATGAGTTCAGCGGCCTGCATAATTGCACCCTCGTTCATGTCGAAAGTCACACGTATACCCCCATCCACCAAAGTCGAAATCTTCTGAATGGCCCCGGTAAACATCGTTGGTTCCATCATGCCCCCTATCTCATTCAATCAGAATCGACCGCCCCGCTCCGTACTTGCGCAGGGAATCATCAAGCAGTTTCAAGCCGCGAGGTGTGCCTTTGTTGGCGTTCTGTGCATCCGGTTTCAAGTCCTTGATGCTGTCCATTTATGACTGTCTGCCTCCGTCTGTCTGCATTATAGCATATCGGGTCGCCAAAAGCAAGGTTTGTGAACATAACTTTACCCTATTGTCTATTCCGCCAACCGATCCACGAACAAGGACACGTCCACTCATGAATACAGTCCCCGCAATTCCAGTCGCAGTCGTCGGGAAGGTCCAAGCCCAGCTCGCATGACAGACAAGCCTCTGTGCCCAGGTCGGGACAGGTGTTTGTCAACCCTAAGTCGGAGGCAATGGACTCGTCCATCGCGTCCCGGTGGAGGGGAACGGGGTCGCCATTCCCAAATAGTCCGGTGGTCTTGCTTTTCTTGTACTTGCCATTACGGGTATACGGTTTACGCGTCTTGTACTCAGCCATTTCACCGGGCCTCCGTTTCACGTAGTCAATCCCCCGGGCGATGTAGAGCCTCTTGAGAGTCTGACTGCAGCCGATACCGAGCACCCGTCGGGCGTCCAGGAAAGTCAGATGCTTGACCGCCTCCAGTTCCTCGTTGGTGACGGTATCCAGGTCACGGTTAGGTCGCGTCATAGCACCTCCACCCGCCAGCCCTCCTGCTGCAACAATTCCTGCACTTGCCGGACACAACCGCACGGATCACCAGCAATCATACCACCGGTGAAACGTAGTAATCGCCAGCCCCTCAGCACTGCCAAGTTGTACTTCTTGCAGTCGCGAGTATAACCAGCGCCCCGGACATGCCGACCTTTTGCCCACTCTCCGCCCTCCACTTCCACCAACACCCGTCGGGCAGGCCAAGCGAAATCAGCCCGATACTTGCGCCCTGGACAAAATTGGTACTGCGTCTCTGGCTCTGGCAACCCTTCCACCTGACAGGCCAGGTAGAAGTCCCGCTCATGTACACTATCAAACATCTCCGCTGCGTTAGCTGTCGCTTGGTTCATCGCGGGCCTCCCAACGAGAACAATAATCATCCGGCTGTCTAAATCCACTCCAAAACTGACAATATGGTAACTCCTTGTGGGGGAATATGGCACTTGTTCGCGTGCCGCATTTACGACACGTCTCACACCGCCGCTCTTGACGTGTATCAAGTTCCGCCTGCAATCCCTCTACCCAATTCACGAACGCCTCTGCTCCATCAGGCCAGAAGCTCTCGTCCAGGTCGGGATGTGCTTCTTTGTAGGCAAGCTGTGCCCGGTGGAGACAGTCGGAGAAGAGCTTGTTACTAGCTTCGAGTTCCTCTACTTGTGTCTGCAACGCCTGTTTCTCTGCAATTAGTTCCATGTTGCGACGATATTTCATCTCTCGCAACCTCTGTTGTTCATCCCGCTCCCGCTTCATACGGATAGCCCAGTAGCGGGCCTCCTTAAGTTGCTTATACGTATCATCATAGCACCGCTCCCAACTGTCCACTAGCCGTTCATAGAAGCGATGGCTGGCCCGCCAAGCCTTCGCCGCCTGCTTCCAAGCACGTGCCCACCTACGTTCTGGTTCCAGGTTCATCACTCTTCTCCTAATACCTCGGCAAGATTCCCCGCAAATTCTTCATCAGTAATCAACCTCGCCAGACTGCGTCCAGGCTGCGTCCAGTCTACCAATTGTCCAAGCTCCGCGGCCACTTGTTGCGCTTGCTCCAATGCGCGGTAATGTGCCCCGACCCCCCAGCCCGAACGCTGGTGAGTGATGCCGTATTTGGGGTATTCCCAACGAGGGGAATACCACTCTGTAAGAACCAGACCGGGGGTGGCAGTAGGCTTTACTAATCGAGTCCGTCGCCTATACATGCTATCCACCGCACAACGAACGGGTTGCTTCCAACCGTTACTTGTTCTCATCGCTCTCTCCCTTCGCCTTCTCAATAGCAGCTTTGAGTTGTTTGTGAGTGGCACTTTCCACGTGCACAAACCCATCAAATATGTCAATAAAATTTAGGGCCGCCTCACACGCTGCCAGCAGATCAGGCGAGGCAGCCATAAGCCGAGCATCTGCATTACGCAGAACACCGATCGCGCTACCCTGCTCGTCCTGACAGCCACCGACGACAACGTAATGATCGTAGCCTGCTGTTATCGATGCGCCCTGTTCATAAAATGGGCCATGTCCGGGTTCATATTCTACTGCGCCATCATCACTCTCCCAAGGTCCTGGCGTGTGCTCACTCATCATTCTCTCCCTTCGCCTTGGCAATGGCGGTGAAAACTGTTTGGCCCGCCTCCCACTCATCTCTAGTATCATATTTTTGGAGCACGAACCAAGCGGCCTCACACGCCGCCAGCAATTCATCACGCTGAACCTCGATAGCAGCAAACTCATTCATCCAGCGGAGGTCGTCCTTCGCAGCACCACACTTCACGCACCACTTATAGCCTTTCATCCAACGATGCTGACAGTCTAAGTATTTCTGATATTTACTCATCGTCCTCCCCCCTCTCACACGCCTGCCACTCGTCGCCCTCTGCCTCAATCTCTTCCTCAAGTCGCTCAATAGCACACTCCGGGACAACGTGCCCCGCGGCGATATGCTCCCGCAGGTGGGCGATCATACCAGAGCGAGACATAGCCACAAATGTCCAATTCTCTTCCTCCAGCCGGCACATATCGCACACGAAGCCACCATACGCGTGGCTGTACACATACACATCAGAACCTTCCTCACCAAACCGCACGTAGCTCATTTGATTATCCCATCCCCTCTGGCGACCTCCGCCAGCATCGCATAGAAATTCCCAATACAGTGCTCGAATAGTTCCGGCTTGATGTCGCGGGGATTCGCGTGTCCCCCATGCCGGTAGATAACATCACCCCAGAAGTGGTTGTCTTCCCAACACGCCAACCGGATACGCTCCAGTCGCCGTTTGGTGAAGCCCCGCGGCCAGTAGTCGTGGAATGAGATGCAAAAATCCCAGTAGCGTTGCTTAGACTTCGGATCGATCCAAATAGCCACGTCTTCCTCCTAAATACTCTGTCCTTATTCCCCCCATACCAGCCCCCGCCAATCCGATGGGATAATTCCATCTCGTAATGCCGACGCTATCATCCCCCGATGTCGTTTGTCTACTCGCAACACATGACATCGACGGCACAATGTTCGCAGGTTGCTTAACTCGTTGCCAGCTAACTTACCCGACTTGATGTGGTCAATGTGGCACTCTTCGAGCTTCACAGACTCACCACAGTGAACGCACTTGTGCCTGTCACGTTCCCAGACAATGCGTCTTGTCTCTTGCCATACCTCTTGCGGTTGCCTGCTTTTGGGCATTGATGATTCTCCTTGCCTTGCCCCGCCAAGCCAGACCTCGCCCCGCCTGGCCCAGCCCGGCCGGGCCCAGCCTCACCTCGCCATACCTGGTTGTAACGATAATGGCAGTCTTTCCCTTGCCTCGCCCGGCCAAGCCGCGCCATGCCAGGACTAGCCTCACCCAGCCTAGCCAGGCCTGGCCTTGCCACGCTCCATACCAGGCAGCGTTAGTCGCTGAGGTCTACCCCGACGATCTCATAGCGACCAAATCCGATATTGCGCCCGTCCCCAATGCCTGCCAACCGCCCGGCGTCAATCAGAACAGCTTGCATCTCACCGGTAGAGACGATGGTCTTATCCCATTCGATGCGGAAGAACGCCTGCCAACCCGCCGCTGCCGCGACCCGGTAACGCACGTTGCGCCCTCTGGTGCTGGGATTGACACATGACCTCACGTCAAGATAAACCGGTTGCTCATTATCAGTAGTGAGTTCATCAGGCAATCCCTTGTCGAATCCCGGTATGAACCGGTCAAATAGGATACGGTCATTCACTACCTGCAAGGTCGCCGTGACAAGTTTCTGGATACTGCCTCTGCCTTTCTTGGTATGCTTGCTGCCGTCTCGAATCGAACCGAAGACGTACGTCGGTTCGATGTATAGCTGGCCTTCGTTGGTGAACAAAACAGAATTGCGCCACTCTTGTGGGTCGTTGCCGGCCACTCCCGTCCGTTCGACCTTCTCCAATGAGATAGCGTTCGGTCCAAACCAATGCCACAGGAACGGACGCGTGCCCCGAATGTCTACCCCTGCTGATACGATGTTACCCATGACTAGCCTCCATTTGCTCAAAAACAAAAGCCCTTGTGTTACCGGTGTTTGCCACACTGCTAAGATGCGGTCGCTTCCGGTAATACAAGGGCCTCTGTTGGCAAACAAAAAAGCGACTTCACATCTTAGCGTCTATAGTATAGCACCAATCAGAATATTTGTCAAATCACTCCCCCTCTCCGCGCCGTAGCGCCCTACAGATCATGTCGCTCCAGTTCCATCGGGGCAATATGGTTGATCTCAGGGCGAATATGAAGCGGCCACCACCTATCCGCCACGCCCCATCTCTGTTTAAGCAATCCGAGTATAAACAGGTTCTCTGTAACTGTCATATTGACCTTGCCGCGTGTAATGACATCCCCCAGTTCAATCTCTTTGGCCCGGTGCGGATACCAGATACCGAATATAACATCACAGGTATGTTCCAGGGTAGACGTCCACTCACTATCGTCTATCTGAGGCAGCCACATCTTATCGTTGCTCGTCCGCTTGGCCTGTGTTCCCACTACCACAGTACACCGCATCTCAAAGGCAATATCCTTTAGCGTGGAGGCATTGTACCGCGTTTGTTCCTCTTTGGTACGCCCTTGTTCGGGAGTAATCTCTTGGAGATAATCCAAGAATAAAACGCGAGGCTTGACATCATAATTCTCACGCAGCAATCGCAACCCGTCCCGCACCGCTGTTAATGTCAATGCTGGGCGTGCTTTACCGGCCTGGACGCTGTGACCTATCAAATAGATGGGCATTGTGGCTCGCTTCATACCATCCACCAGATGCAGCCGACGTAATTGCTCGTCACTGATCTTGCCAAGCATTACGTCGCGTGACGAAATCTTCGCTGACTGTGCCAGGTCAAAGCAAATGACTTCTTCAATAGCCTGCTCCCAAGTGACAAACACCACGCACTGATTGTCTTTCGCCAGTCCCTGCTGCTCCCGTTCGCAGATAAATGCCGACTGGTTACGTGCCCAAAATTGCATGAATTGGGACTTGCCATGATTGGTACGTCCCAGTACGGCAATGACGTGGCCCGGCTTGCCGGGGAACATGACCTCGTCTACATCCTTCAACCCAGTGAATACACCCAGATCGGGATGTGGTTGTTGGGCTTGTTCGTGTAACTCTGTGATGATTTCCAACGCGGACTTTACCGCCGCGTTCGGAGTGTACGTGATATCCTGAATGTCGTCCATAGTGTGCTTCATACTCGGATTATTCTCCTTCCGTTGGCGCCGACCCGCCCGTCGGCATGTAGTGAGATTGCTGTCTTCAAAATACTTTTGGGACTGGATACATTGAGCTTGTTCTCAGGAGCCTTCAACGCCTTATATGACTCGCGTATCAAACCCTTCGCCTGCTCTGGATCCCAGTTTGTCATGTCCAATATTTCCCGAAGTGGTCCCCACCATAACTCACCAGCAGCCTTACGTTGCCTTTCAGTCTCACGTTTTGGCAATGGTATATTACTGATCTCCGCGAAGTATTGTTCTAAGTTTCCACGGATCTCGTTCTTACTATTGCCTTTACTTGCTGATATGGCTCTTGGTGGATCTATTACTTCACCAGCAGATATAACACCGAGGTCTGCGTCGCTTTTTGACGCAGAATATGATGGTTCAAATGATGGTTCAAATGATGGTTCAGGTGTATTAGCTATTGCACCTTTTATTACCTCGGATTGCACCTTTTCGTCCGGGATTACACCTTTTACAGTATTAGATGTCAGTGGCGTCACCTTTTCTTTGAATGGAACATAGTAGTCATCGGCGTTGTATTCTGGTAATTGGGGGGCATTTTCTAGCGTCAATTGATGAACAGTAGAGTTGCCACGACCACGTCCGACCCTCATTACTTGCAGGAGTCCATCCTCTATCAGTTCATCCAAGATGCGCTTGATATTTCTCCGTTTGTAGCCAGTCTTCCAAGCAATGCGACCCTGCGAGGGCCATGCTATGCCATCATCATTGGCATGATCGGCGATAGCCAATAATACCAACTTTTTGTTCTGTGGCAGATCCAATTTCCATACCACACTCATTACTTCAACTGACATTGTATCACCTCCATAACAAAAGCGATCCTTAGAACTGCTCCTACAGCTCCTGGCAATCCCTCAAGCGACAAAGGCAGAGCGCAGGAGCAGTTCTAAAAACCGCTTCTGTGTCGCTTGCTTAGGCTTGCCAGGGCCTTGTCACTGATATTCACTTGTACCCCCATTCTATCACACTTCGTCATCATTGTCAAGGTTCACAATATCCCAGACTATCCCGTCCGATTCCCCACCGCCTGTGCTTCTTTGAAATCATAAGGCCACTTCGCTCCCTTAGTAGAATTGCACCGCTTGCATATAGGTCGAAGGTTTGCCGGCCAATTACTACCACCTTTGTCAAGCGGTATCACGTGGTCTGTGGCTTCCGCAGGCGCGCCACAGATGTAACATTTGTTGCCATACACTTCCCACCGTGCAGCAATCTGCTCGGCAGTCGCATTGCCAGGCGCATTGATTTTAATCGCTTTACGTTTTGCCTGACTTGCTCGATGTTTATCTAGGTTTGCAGCGCGGTAGATTTTGCTACGAGCAGCGATTCTCTCCTTGTGTTCGGTATAATAAGCCTTCTGACGTGCTGCTACTTTATCTTTATTCACTGAGCGATAAGCCTTCTGACGTGCTGCTACTTTATCCTTATATTTATATCGATAAATTTTCTTGCGGGCGGCTACACTCTCCAAGTTATTGAGGAGATAATTTTTGTTGTAAATCCTTTTCTCCTCTTTGTGCTCGGCGTAGTAGGCTCTAGTATAAGCAGCCATTTCTTTTCTACGGCTAGATCGGTAAATCCTTGCTCTGGCGATATTCCTTTCTTGATGCTTGGCATAGTAATTTTTATTGTAAGCGGTTATCCGTTCCTGGTGTTTTGCACGAGAAATTTTTTGAATGATTGCAATCTTCTCTTGATTATTAGCATAGCGGAGATTAGCATAAGCTCGCGCACAAGTCTTACACTCACAAGCGAGGCCGCTCGGTTTACTTCTGTTCTTGTAAAATTCGCTTATTGGTTTGATAGTCCCGCATTTGGTGCATTTTTTAGTATCCATGTTAGCTAGTCCTTGTTTCTCCACAACAAAAGCCCACGCACTTACCGGTGTTTGCCGCATTGCTGAAGATGCAGTCGATTCCGGTAAATACATGGGCCTTCGGTGACAAACAAAAATCGACTTCACATCTTCAGCACCTATAGTATAGCAGACATTGGTTTGTTTGTCAAATTCCATATCACATATACATTGCCTGACTTAACAGACGGCGAACGTCCCATTTATCAGCCTGCATGGCTAGTAAACTATCATCTATCTTCGAGACTGGAATTAGGACTTTGCATTTTGTTCTACCGATTTTACTCACGAGCCGTCCCATTGGAGACCAGCCTCCGTTCACCCGCGTATCGCTGCCCGGGTCCAGCACCAGCGTTACCCGCTCAGCCTGGGCGAGGGTGTCGGTAATGCTCTGGGGAGGGTTCAGGCCGGGTAAACCCACGATGCAGGCTGTTGGGTCATCCAACACAACATAGGTAGTCGCGGCTTTGAGTTCTCCCTCAATAGCGATCACGTGTCCGCTCATATCCGTTTCCGGCGCGCACAAAAAAAGTGGAGCGTCCTGCCCCACTACGTTGTACCTATACTTGCCTTTGCTGTCGTCCAGTAGCCGGTGCTTGATGTTCAAGCAGTTGCCTGTTTGATCGAACAACGGAATTGTGGCACTGGCGCAGCCCCACCGGTTAAGGTCATAGTCGAAGCCCAGGTTCCAGATGGTTTGCCACACGTAGGGTATCCCTCGCCCTTCCCACCATTGGCGGCCTCGTTCCCCGCTCATCTCAGCATACTGCTCCCAGAGACGAGTACTGCGCAAATTGTCCAATGCCCGTTGAGCAGATCGCAGTCGGGCCTCTTCGCTTTCCTCTTGCTTCTTGCGCCACTGTTCCAATTCTGCCGGCGTGGGAGGATCGTAGTTGTCGGCCATGTCCGGGAACCACACGAACGAACAACGGCGACACCAGCCGCGTATCTTGCTGTCGGTGAACATCCGGAACCTGTCCGGCCATTCGCCATCAGCGTGGACCTCCCCCCCACACTTCGGACAGGAGCTACAAAATTCCGTACGGGAGGCTTGCCGGACATAGTGTACCTGTCCCTGTAGTCCGGAGAATTCCGGCGGTAGTTCGGCTGTCTTCATGGTATCAGCCTTTCGAGTAGTCCCTTCCAGCGACGCAAGAGACGCACCACGAACGGCCCATGTCGGCCTGACTCGATAGCGATGATGATTCTGTCTAGCTCGCGGTGGATGTCCATGTCTGCCTCCTCATAATACAAAAGAGATAATAGCCTGTGTGTGCTCCCCGCTCCCTTGGCAGATCCGCCGGTAGCCGGAAATGAGCAAAGGAGCACACAGAGAATATTATCTCTCCGCTTCTACCGGAATTGTTTAGCGCTGCCAACGCTTTTGTTATCCTATACTCCCATTCTACCACACAATTCATGGATTGTCAAGGTTCACCATCCCAGCCTATTATGGTCTCTGCTTGTTGATACGCGTTATGGTAATTCAAGCTGATGTCGTTGTCTTCCGCCCAGCGCAGCAAACTGGCTGCTATCCAGGTAGCACGCTCTTCTGGTGAATACTCCTCGTAGGGCATATTGCCCAACGAGACAGCGATTACCGTCTCCCGTTCCCAATTGGCGTACAGGCGATCAGTCATGCTACAGCCAAACCTCCACTTTACACTAGATGGGGCCGGATTCTCACCGGCAGGTAACTCCTAGTTATCGCTTCCACATTATGCGGAGGAGACGACCTCGCCGCAAGTACGTTCACCCGGTAAGGCAATATAATTTGGGTATTTATTCCCCGTACCGCCCATCTCGTTTTCATCCCCTACGGCATTACTGTTTTGTCAGATTGTGTTGGTTGACATCTTCTAATGCTGCCTGAAGTATTCTCCAGGCGTTTGCGATAGGGGCAGGATACTCAGAATCAGGAACACCCAATTCTAAGGAAGCGTTTGTACAAGCGGCAATCAACTTATCAAACATTTCTACTGTGTATCCTGAGTCCACGAATGAAGCTGTTGGGTATTCAGGTCTCTGTCCCCATTTGCACCGGTAGACAGCTACATACTCAACCAATTCTTCCTCATCATACGGTAGCCTGCAATACAATACAGTCATTTTCCCTCCCAATCAGTTAGTTCAATAATTCGACAATTTGTGTCAAGGTTTACCACAACTCTCTTATCCACAGCACCCAGGCCACCGCCGCGGCCAGCACCAGGGCCAGGCACAGGACGCTCACAGCTCGTCCCATCCCACCAGCACCACCAGTACAGTGATGCTCAGCGCATACGTCACCGCCATGCCCACACCGACGCCAAGCAGGAATTGATGGGATAAGAGCAAGTGTATCAGTTCGAACATGGTCGCACATATTCCCGCCCGCGGTCCTGGGCCAGCTCCAGACCCGGCACATGTCCCCGCCTGATGCACTCGGCGATAGTCCCGATGCGGTTCTTGTTCTGCGCCTGCGAGGTATCCCAGTCGAACATGATGTCGAACGCGCCGCGTCCACTGTGCAGGCACTCCATGACAATGTGATCCCACATACCGGAGCAGGTCACCGCGCAACCGTTCTGAGCTTCCTTATCATAGGCCCGCAGGATGACACCGATGAAACGCTGTGATGGTTTGTCAGACTTCTTCATGTCGTTCTCCCTTCTTTCAGGATAACTGCTCAGCTGTTATTACGAGAGCTGTCATCAATGCAGTTGCTGCTAATGCGTCAGTATTCTGCCCAATGATACGATGTGTGGGGCTGCCTCCCGGAGCATAAGCAAAAGAGGCATGAAACTGAACTTTCCCGCCGACCGTTATCCGTTCCAGTGTCCAGCTTACTTCCCTTTGCCGGCAATACAAATTGGCAACTTCAACAGCCTGCTCAATATCATAGAACGGCTCGAAGTCAACTGCCATACCCAAATAGTATTCCATATCAGGATAGCAATTAGGATACCAGACACATGGCTCCATCGTGGTTGTTTCCATGTCATAGTCAGAAATGATTAGACCCAGTACATCAACTAGACCTTGTGTTTGATCATCCATTATCCCCGTCACCACCTTTTCCCCGTCACAATTTCTTCCCCTGGCCTTAGCTCTTCCCCGGCCAGCACCGGCCCGGCCAGGATACCGCCACCGGTGTGCTCGATGCACACCGGTTCGTGTCCGTACCGCTCCCGCCAGTAGGCCCGGATGTCCTCG
>JGI10211J14876_10001378_pt1 | contig 10648 bp, 7 predicted proteins | sample Etolagsediment_FD_14876 | JGI IMG/M metagenome (IMG submission 14876)
CTGCCAGGATACCGAGGATGATCAAAACAGCGATAATTTCGATTAAGGTAAAACCCTCTTCGCCACGCAACAATGCCTTCTTTTGTTTCATTTTCAATCCCCCTTTCTTTGTTGGTTTTCCATTGTAGTATACAGAATCTATCATGATACGTGGTTGATACTTAAAACATTGAAAAATGTCGGACATTAATGGTGTCAATGAGTACCATTATCCCCTTAAAAAAATTACAGATAAATCGTCAAATCGTACAGATTGTAAAGGCCGTTACGTCACCATCTTATTTGTTTATCCTTTTCCAAAGACTCGTATGTGTTTCATAAGGTATTCACACGTCAGCCTCGGCCTGCTATTTGGGTTAAATCCCACATCGGCAAAAACATGGCGAGCGCAAAAAAGCCCACCACGGCGGCAAGTCCAACCACAACTATTGGCCCAATGACATTTGATAGTTGGCTTGTGGCATATTCCACCTCATCGTCGTAATGTGCTGATATCTCGCTGAGCATATCGTCCAGCTTACCGGAAACCTCACCGATGGCTACCATATCGATTACCATGGGGGTAAAATACTTTGCAGATCTGAGAGGCTCTGAAATACCTCGTCCTTCTTCAAGACGGCCCCTGATCCACTCGAATTCTTTGGAAATTGCAGCATTTCCGATAGTTTCAGACAAAATATTAATAGAGTCAAGTACATGTATCCCGCTCTGGTACAAAATGACAAAAATACTGGCAAAGCGAGACATGGCAGCCTTGACAAAGAGAGGGCCAAAAACAGGGAGTTTGAGAACATAGTAGTCCCTAACATATTTGCCTTGTTCTGTATTGAAATAATAGAACAAGATCCCTATCCCGGCAATAACCCCTCCAAGGATCATGTACCAGTAGTTAGACAAGATGTGGTATAACAACATGCAGATACGGGTGGGAAGAGGTATTTCTATGCCGGCATTGATAAGTATCTTAGTAAATTTTGGGATGACAAAAGTAAGGAGGACGAAAAAGGCAACAGCTAAAAAAATAACCACCATGATTGGATACTGAAGCGCTGATTTGATATCTGATTTGATCTTACGCTCGTGCTCTAATAGATAGATAAGCCGGTCCATGACGCTTCCTAGTTCCCCGCTCGATTCCCCTGCTCGGACCATACTACAGTAAAAAGGAGAGAAGGTTGCAGGGTGTTTTCTAAATGTATCATATAGGCTGGAGCCCTCCTTAATATTCAGGGTCATAGCCTCAATAATTTTCTTGAGTTTTTTGTTTTCCGTCTGATTTTCCAGCACTTTCAATAAACTGAGTATAGGGACTCCTGCCCGGATCATGGTTCGGAATTGTTTTGTGAAAATGATCAAATCAGGGATTTTAGCCCGGGACATTTTTTCGTTTACGGTGGACCACTTGATACTCCCAAAACCTTCTTTTTTCTCTATGACCTTGGATGGGATATATCCCTGTTCGGTCAATATATTGGTCGCCATTTCAAGTGAGGTGGTTTCAATCACACCGGATACCGTAANAGCTTTTTCGTTTATGGCCTTGTAGAAGAATTTTGGCATTTTTAATTGAGCACCGCTAATGCTGCTTCCTCGANAGTTGTGATTCCCTTTAGCACCTTGTAGGAGGCATCCTCCTTTAAGGTTCTGAGGTTTCCGGCCTGGTGGGCGGCCCGAGTAATCTCTTGTGCCGATTTCCTTTTTAAAATCATGTCCTGGACCATTTCATCAACCACCAGGACTTCGAAAATACCCGTTCGCCCTTTATACCCCGTACCCATGCATTGAAAACATGATTTCCCTCGTTGAAAATTGGCCCCTTGGATCTTGTCTAGTCCCCAATGGGCTAAGGCCTCCTTAGGAGGACTATAGGGCTCTTTACAGTGAGGACAAATTTTCCTTACCAAACGCTGAGCAAATGATACAAGCATTACAGAAGAGACAAGAAATGGCTCTATTCCCATATCTAATAAACGTGTGATAGCACCGGCGGCATTATTAGTGTGCACTGTACTCAATACTCGATGTCCGGTCATGGCTGCCTGAACGGCAATTGAGGCTGTTTCATCATCGCGGATTTCCCCAACCATAATAACATCAGGATCTTGCCGAAGTATAGATCTCAGTCCATTAGCAAAGGTCATACCCGCCCTTCGGTTCAACTGTATCTGTCGAATTTTATCTACCCTGAATTCTACTGGATCTTCAAGGGTGATGATATTAACATCATGCTTATTAATCTTGTTTAGGATAGAGTATAAGCTGGTACTCTTACCGCTTCCAGTAGGTCCTGTACTCAGAATCATACCGTAAGGCTTGGTAACCATTGATTCAATTTTATCCATGTCACCTTGGGACATACCGAGTCGGTTGAGTGAATAAATGCCAGTACTCGTATCCAGCAAGCGAAGGACCAGGTTTTCACCATAGATGGTTGGGATTGTGGAGGCCCTGATATTGATCTCCTTATTATTTACCTTGATAGTAAATCTTCCATCTTGTGGGATTCTTGACACGGAGATATCTATACCTGCCAAGATTTTTAGCCTCGATACAATCGGTAAGAACAAGGATTTTTGTGGTGCAGGTACATCATGGAGCCTTCCATCTACTCGAAACCTTACCTGAACATAGTTCTTTTCCGGGCTGATATGAATATCGCTTGCATTTTCGCGAATGGCCTGGAAAAGGATAGAATTAACCAGACGTACAATAGGAGCTTCTTCAGCCCTATTATGCAGTGAGGTTACTTCAACATCTTCTAAATTTTTCTCTATCTCAATATCGGTATCTGTATCATACTCTACCTGCTCAATGCTATCCAGGACATCATCCAGATCTGAGTATGCTCCATAAATGCTATTAGCAATCTGGTTTAATTCCTGTTCGGTGCATATGACTGAATCGACTTCAGTATTTACCATCACTTCAATAGTATCTATTGCTTTTATGTCTAAAGGATCGATCATTGCTATTATAAGGAGTTGCCCTTTTTTTCTTAATGGCACCAATTCATATTTCTTGGATATATCTGATGGAATAATTTTTGATAACCCAAGATCTACGGGGTATTTGTCAGGATGGTATTTTTCGATATTTAACTGACTGGAGATCATTTCCACGATTTCGAATTCACTTACAATCCCTTGGTGGACAAGAAACTTGCCCAACTTTAGACCAAATTTCTTGTGATTTTTTAGGGCCTCCTCGAGCTGTTCTTTCGTCAACAAACCGGCTTCAAGGAGCATTTCTCCCAATTTCTTTCTTATTCTCAATGATTATCCTCCCAGGGTTTTTCTTCCTGATTTCATGTTTCTTTTAATTTAACTTCGGAAAAAAAGATGGTGCCTTCTTCCCATTGTTTAATGCTCTTCGAACTTGAGACGATCATTGGAGGCAGTGAGTTCATCACGCTACGTGCGGATTTTTCATCTACGAAGTCTTGTTGGAGGACCAAAGAAAATTTTAGACCATCCCGCTCATTCCAGTATGGGATTATGCGGGCGGGGGGGGCGTCTTTTGGATATACCCTCAAGAATTGGTAGGCGTTTTCAAGCCGCTCCTTTTCAGCGACCTGGATCCACCAGCCATTACCTGGCAAAGGCTCTTGCACGATATGAGTAGCCGGGAAACTGACCACCTCACCAGGATTGATTTTGCCCAAATTCTGTATATGTGGGTTCACCAGTTTTAAAGATAGCAAGTACTCATTTTTAAATCTCCCATAGACCGTGCTGATCATAGATGCAACGGTTTCCTGCTCTTTTACAGTGATCTGTCCCAAAAGCCTGGGAACAACTGTTTCGTGAATCAAGGCCCTGACTGGCTTAGTTAGATCTTCATCTAAGGTGTTGGCTGAGGACTTGGTTCGTGGTTTGGCTGAGGCTACCGTTGTTGGCTTATCTGCCGGAGGTGGACTTATCTTGAGAGTGACAACCCCCGGAGAACCTTCATGTCTTTGAGTTGATACTCGGTTTGAGTCTTTCCCTCCCCAGGGCACCCGCACTTTAAATGGCCAGGGTGCTAATGTTAACAGGAGAAACGCTGCCACCAAGCAAGTGAGGGCGGTGGCAGTGACCCATTGCCATTTTCTTGATCTCTGGGGTAAAACCCTTCGAGCGCATGAACGGGCCAGGAACCAGTTGGCCTTAGAGCGATTTTGAATGATCAAGTCCAATATGATCCGATGACACAGGTGGATGATCTTTCTTGGATATCCCTGTGTGGCCCTATATACTGACCTCATTGCTAGATAGCTGAAAAGTGAGGGACTCTCACTGCTGTCGTGTGCGCGCTTAAGGCGAAACTGGATCATTGTCCTTGTATCTCGAAAATTTAAAGGACCTAAAAAGTGGTAAAGGTTGATTCGATCGGCAAAGTTGGCATGCTTTTTAAGTGTTTCTTTAAATTCTTTTTGTGCAAGGATAACGATTTGGAGTAATTTATATCGATTTGTCTCATAGTTGAGGAACTCACGTAGGATCTCCAGACAAAAGGGAGGCATCTTTTGGCCCTCGTCTATGATCAAAACAATTATTTTATCTCCATCCACCCCTTTGGCAAACAGGTAGTGCTTGATTTTCTCCTTGAGCCGCCACACGCTCATTGCTTCCTTGCTTATTGGCTCGCCTAGAAACATCCCAGCAACATTCGATAAAAACTCTAACGGATCGGTAAAATAAGGATCAAGAATGAGATGCGTTTCCACCTTCTCTTCCCGATCAAATCTGCGGATGAGCTGATAGCAGAGTGTAGTTTTCCCTGTTCCTATATCACCGATTAAAACATTCAAACCCCTTCTCAGACGGAGAGAGATCTCTAGTTGTTGCAGGCAGTTCTTGTGTTGCTGTGACTCGAAAAGAAACTCGGGGTCGGGGGAGTTAGAAAAGGGTTCTTTGAGAAAATGTAGAATCTTGAAGTAATCCATTTTTTTTATTCTGAATATAGCTTTTTAGGGTTTGATAGCCTTTCCGATGATGGCATTGCTTTTTTTTGCTTTCCTGACTCATGCATTTCGCTTACTCCCTGCCTTTTCAAGATATGAGGTGTAATGAAAATGAGAACTTCTTCCATCTTATCACCTTTGCCTTTGTTTTTGAAGAGCCATCCCAAGATTGGAATGTCCTTTAGCCCAGGTACGCCACTATCAGATTCTGATTTTACACTTTTCGTTAGCCCTGAGATGACGATTGTCTCGCTATCTCTCATAATCAGATTAGTTTCGGTATGCTTTTTAATGATGAAAGGATTTCCATCCACTGCACGAGAAGTATCAACTTCGTCTTTTTTGACCATTATTTTCATTTTCAGATTGTTGTCATCAATTACATGAGGAGTAATCTCCAGCCTGAGAACAGCGTCCTCAAACCTGACTTCTCTGTTGCCCTCTTTGTCTGTCGATACATAGGGTACTCTTTCTCCATTTTCGGTAAAAGCCATTTGGTTATCAAGAGTGGTAATCGAGGGGCTGGAAAGAATATTGAGCTTGCCTTCCTCTTGAAGGGCAGAAAGCTGGATATTCAAAAGATACTCCCCGATTTTTTGAGACACGATACCTAATGTGAGGCCTTTTCCAGAGCTGAGGTCAGCGGGGAAATTGGCTGCCATTCCAGAGGTTGGGTCAACAGGTGTTCTCAAAGAGCTTCCCATGGCATCTCCTGTGTTTGCCCCAGGGGTGATCCAGTAATTTTTTCCATGCCCTGTCCCGTGATATAACCCTCCCCATTGAATCCCCAGATCCCGTGCCATATCTCTCGAAGTTTCAATAATATTGGCCTCTATCAGGATCTGGAGTGTAGGTCTATCGAGCTTTTCGATCAGAGAAATCATTTTGGCAATATCGTCCCTGATGGCTTGTATAATAAGGGAATTGGTGTGCTCATCTACCATCACCGAGCCCCGTGGTTTTCCTTCTTTGTCTTTAGTTAGGAATTCCTTTAGGTTTGCCTTTAGTTCTTTGGCATCTGCGAAGTTGATGTTTACAACCCTGGTCAGGAGTGGTTCAAAACGCTTTATGTTTATTTTATGGGCCTTTCGTTTTTCTTGAAACGAATCTATCTTAAGGTCCTGTTCCATATCCTCTGGAGTCATGACACGGATGATGCCCCCCTCCCAGGTATAGGTAAGTCTGTGTGTACGCAGGATACCACGAAAGACCTGGTCCCAGCTTGTATTCTGTATGTTTATATTAATTTCTCCTTTTACATTGGAGCTTATTAGGATGTTTTGGTTGGCGGCTCGAGCCAATGTCTGAAGAACACATATAATATTGCTTTTGTGCATTCTAAGGGTTACTTTCTGGGTGGGTAGGGATCTTTCATGCTTGATCTTGGCCTTTTCCTCCAGGGCTTCCATCTGGGTTATTCTTTCCGGTAGATCAATGGTTTTGTTCCTGGGAGCCGGTGAATGCCCTTTGGACTTTTCAGCCATTGCTTTCCATTTCTCAAAGAAAGGATCTTTTTTGGTGCTTTTTTTATCAGCACATCCTGAGAGGACTATGCTCAACAAACAAGCACAAACCACCCATATCCATTTTTTATCCTTCACTGATTGATCTCCCTATAATGCCTCCGGCTCAATTGGGACAGTAATTTTTCTCTGTCTTTCAATATCACTAATTATCACCTCCAATGGATCAATTCTTTCAACAATATAGCCGGTTAATTCCAATTCATCATCGGTTTCATATTCTACATCATTAATGATGGCCATTCTTTTATCACCAATTTCTATATATCCTGAATACGTGAAATTTATTTTCTCTTCTAATGGCACAGGCTGTTTTGGTATCTTTAATTCCTTTGCTAATTCAGTTTTTAAGAAAGGATCTTTCTCCCATTCGGCCTCTGATCGAGTAATGATATAGATATCCGTCTTGGTGAGAGCGTCTTTATCCAGGATCGCAGAAAAATTGGCAATAGACCTTGCTGCCTCCGCCTTTTTCATAGTGGTATCATTCGTAATTTGTTTCGATGAAGAAGCAATAAACAGGCTATACACCGCATACATAATAGCTACCAGTGCAGCAAAGACTATAATTATTTCTCGTTTTGACATCGAGAATCCTTACTGAAAAAATATGTTCATTTACAGCGAGTAATTGTTAATCTAATAGTAGCCATATTTTTAGACTGAGTTTCCTACCTCCAGGGACCTGCTGGATTTTGATTTCTTCTGTATGTTGCAAATAGGGATTCCCTCCAAGTTCAATTAAAAATGTGCGAAAATCAAAGAAATTTCCTTTTACTACAAGATTTACAAATAAAAAATCGGAGCCTTTGGCAATGGATTTGACATCTGGGATAATAGATATAGTCTCAAGATTGGTCTCTTGGAGTATTTCAGAAAAAATAGATGAAATCTTATCAATTTTATCCCGGGAAAATTTACTCTTAGGAGGGGAGGGTAATGTTTTGTGTTCTATTTGGAGTTTTTTCAAAAGGCTTTGGTAGAAAGGGTATATCAACTGCTGTTTTTCTCTCTGGATCTGGAGCTTGTTGATTTCCATGTCCATCTTACCCAAGGACTTTCCAGACATGTAAGGTCCGATAAGGATAAACGCAAAGATTCCCAATGTGCATATTAGTAGATAGCTTATGCTCTCCATTGGGATTCTCTTTGTTTGCCTTTCTATCATATCGACCACTAAACTAATTGTATATTCAAAATAAAATGCAGTGCCTTACGTTCTTCATAAGCTTCTACGTCGTTTTTGATAATGCTGAGTTGATTGAAAAGGGGGGAGTCTCTTAATTTGATAATATATCCAGCAAGTGAGGACTCAAGAGATTCACGGTTGCCCACTATAATGCCATCCACCTCTAAGGTTTTTGGGATATCCTTTGCCTTGTTTTCAATAACACCGCCCAAATTAGCTTTCATACTGAGTAACCGAATATTTGAAGGGGTTATCATAATTAAATCTTTAATAATAGCCATTCCCAAATATTTCATGCTATATTCCTTTAAATCTTTCTGTTTTCTTTTATATTTAGAGACCATTANCATGAGGGTTTCTTGGTCAACCTTAGGANTGTCTTGTGATATCTCCTTGTGAAGTTGTGATATTTTATCTTTTTTNAGCTCCTTAATACGTTCCTGCCATAGAAAGATGCCCATGAAAACTGCTATGATAAGGATGAATGCCGCAAAGATACCGCGGTTAATTTGACGAATGCTCACCAATTTTTCTTTATCTTTATAGGTGAAGGTAAGGTTGGGAGTATGAGAGTTATCCGAAAGGGCAATTCCAACGGCAGGGGCGAAAGCGATCCTCTCAGGAACTGAAGTGGGGGTGGATATGCCATCTAAAAAAGAAATTTCGGGGGCCAAAGAGTCAATGATGTCCCCTGTAAGCCCCAATTGATCGCTTATATAGTCAATTAAGGGCTTGTAAGCATTTATTCCACCGGAGATAAAAATTTTATCAATGTTCTCATTTTCCAAGGTTACAATATAATGCTCAAATGTTCTTTCTATCTGTCTTATTAATCTCTCTACAGCAGGAATAATCATCTCGTATATCTCTTCTTCTTTGAGCTGAAAGCCGGCATTTTTCTCGGTTAGGATGGGTTGATCAGGGCTGAGGTTTAGAATTATCTTTCTGGCCTCGTCAATACTCAAGGGGCGTTTTTTCTCAAAACCTTTCGGTGCGGAGATGTTTTCCCACTCGGGCATGTCTGCTTCTCTGAGAAGTTTCCCTTTTTCCTTCTCGTTAAAGTCCTCAATAAAGGATTCAATCATGCTATTCATTCCAAACTTGATGCTACGTGTAAAAGCAAGATTTCCAGATGTGAAGATATCGATTCGCGACCGATCCTCGCCAATAGAGAGACAAGAAATGGTTTTTTCAGCGGTTGGAATCCATTTGGTTCTAAACAGGTTCTGGTAAGCAAACTCATTTGCAGATAAGCCTGACAGACGGAAGCCTGTTTTGGAAAATAGATCTTTTACCTTTTCCACCTCTTTTTTAGGAGTGGCACATGCCACGACAGCAATCTTAGGGATGCCTTTTTCCATTACATCTCCATGGACCTCAAAATCAAAAATAGTGTCATTTTCTTTCAGGGAAGTTTCCTTTTTTAAAGTCCAATAGACCGCATTTGCAATTTCCTTTGTACCCACCTTTGGTATTCGTAAATGATGTATCTCAGTATGGGCCGAAGACATTAATGTCCAGATTTTGATTCTTTTTGAATGACCGCAAAACTTGGTAAGTGATGATTTTAAAAAATCGGGAAATTCTAAACTCTCTTTAGTGATCTGGGGTTCATAGGGAATTTTCATAAAGTCTATTAATTTCCATCGTTTGTCGGAATACTGTGTAACCTTTACCATCTTCAAGTCGTAGTGGCCAATATCAATCCCTACTGTAATCGATTTTTTAAAGGGGATAATTTTTGTAGAAATGGATTTTCGTACTCTTGTTGATTGGGAGAAATCCGGTGTGTTCGACTTGTTTTCTGTTTCGGTGTTATTGCTTCGAATCAGATCGAGCAGCTTTTCAGTGGAAGAGGTTTCACCATGTTTAGCCAAAATAACTCTCCAAAGACAAATGTGATTTTCGGAGCAAAATCAGCTCATTTGTTGTGATGAAAATAATGATTTTTTAAAAGGAATCACTGCTGTCCAAAGAAAAAACCGTTTTTAGACAAGAAATTTTCTAATTATAATATCTATATAATATAAGGTTTTGTCAAGGGTGATACTACCGACAATAACAATAATTAGCAATGACCAATTTACTCGGGGTAAGGTTTGAAGAAAAGACCTGCTATTTTTGAACCCCATGATTTCATTGTCTGAGAGGATAAAACTTAATGTTTAAACGCCCTCTGACCGGTAAATACCATAGTTACCTGAGGATTGGCCTCGTTACAGGCCTCGATTGATTCAAAATCTTTTAATGATCCCCCTGGATGAACAATGGCCCTTATTCCCTCCTTTATGGCTACATCTACTCCGTCTCTAAAAGGAAAAAATGCATCAGACACCATGGTTGAGCCTATGAGACCACCATGTTCTGCAGTAGTTGCCGTATCAATCTCCTCCTTTACTGCGGCATCCTTTGTTCCTTTATTTACCTCGGCTTCCAATTCTTTGTACGGGATACCGAATTTGTTAAAACAGAGGGAATCTGCATACTTCGTATAGGCTTTATAAATAGCTATTTCTGCCACGCCGACCCTGTCTTGCTCTCCCGTGCCAATGCCAACGGTTACTCCATCCTTAACATAAATGACCGAGTTGGATGTAATACCCTGTTCCACCTGCCAGCCAAAGAGCATATCAGCATATTCTTCTTCTGTGGGATTCCTGGCAATTGTGTATAGTTTTCCTTTATATTCAATCGATGCCAGTTCAAAATCATCTGGTGATTTTATTCTATTTATCGGTGATTGCTGTAGTATTATTCCCCCATCAATAAGGCTTTTAACGTCAACGAAACGTTTCTCGGTATATTCGGCTAATCTATCGATTTTGCCGATCTTAATAATCCTGAGATTCAAGCTTTTCTTGAGAATAGATAGAGTGTTATCTTCAAACTCAGGTGCGACGACAACCTCAAGATAATTATCGCTTATTAATTGAGCTGTCTCTTTATCAATAGGCCTATTAAAGACCGCACAACCACCAAAGGCTGCTATTCTGT
>JGI10211J14876_10001379_pt1 | contig 10630 bp, 14 predicted proteins | sample Etolagsediment_FD_14876 | JGI IMG/M metagenome (IMG submission 14876)
ATTAAAATCTTACAAGATAAAAAATTATTAATAAAACATACTGTTGATGATAAAACATATCCAAAAATTTTACAAAAAAATATAGCATTTTTAAATGGTTCTTCAATCTATAATATTGATAATGCTAAAGCATTTGAAATAATGGCAAGTGGGAAAGTTTTATTAACAAATCGTTGCAGAAACGGTTTTTATGATTTATTTGGTAGTAATTCATATGTCACTTATAAAAATGATATGAGTGATTTAATTATTAAAGCTAAACAAATAATACATGATAATGGATATAGAAAATATATCCAACAAAATGCTTTAAAGGTAATTAAAAAATATCATACACATCAAATAAGAGCAATGGAGTTTTTAAAGATATTAAAAACATTATGAAAGTATCAGCTATTTTATTAAAATATAAACGAATTAACGAATTAAATGAAATTATTAATTCTTTAAAAAAACAATCGGCTATTATAGATGAAATTTTAATTTTTGATAATAGAAAAATAAATTTATGTGGTTATTGGAGATATTTTGGAGCATTAAATGCTAAAAATGATATTATTTATGTTCAAGATGATGATGTTATTGTAAATAATATTCCTAATCTTTTTAAAACTTATGTTAATTTAAAAAATCAAAATAATGAACAAATTGTGAATAACATCACAAAAACAGGAGCAAAAAGGTATAATAGTTATAATCAAACTTTGATGGGATGGGGCAGTTTATATCCAAAACATTCAATTGATATTTTAAATAAATATATTACACAATACGGAATTGATAAATTATTATTAAGAGATATAAGTAGAATTTATACAGGTTTAATACAAAAATGGACAAATATTATTGTGACTGAAGGAAAAGAAATTATATCTTTTCCTTCATCATTAAATAAAGATTCAGCTTTATGTATGGAACAAATTCATGAAAAAAATCGAATTGAATCAATCAAACGAATTAATTTTTTAAAGGAAGGTAATCATGAAAATCCTTGTATTATATCGTTATAGTAGAACAAATTCATTTAATCATTGGGGAAATTTAGATTTTTATAAAAATTTAAATGAATTTCCTAATGTAGATGTTCGTGTATATGGTGTTGACGTTGAACAAATTATTCCAGAACTAATCTTAACTCAATTCAATCCAAATTTATATATGAAAGATTTGCGAGAAAAATATAATTTTGATGTTATAATTATTGCTGGTAAAAATCGAACTTATTATACATCTACAGAAAAAAAATCTTGGTTGCCATTAGACTTTGCGACATATCCATGTTATAAAATTTTAATTGAACCAGATTTTCATAAATATAAAGAAGATGATTGGTTTTTTCAAAATGACATACATTTAATTTTACATAGACATAGTTCCAATATTATTAGAGGTGAAGAATATTTACCTGAAATAAATCATTATTGGTTTCCTTATTCAGTTGATGCAGATATTTTTAAACCATCAAATAAAAAAAGAAGTAACGAAATTTGTTTTGTTGGTAATAATAGAGCTAAAGCATATTATTTTAGAAAACAGGCAATTAATTTACTAAAAGAAAATAATTTATTAAATTTTCAAGGAATAAAATTAGAAACTGATTATTTAGATGTTCTTCAAAGTTATACCATTTTTTTAAACGGTGCATCAATCTATAATATTGATAACATGAAAGCCTTTGAAATTTTAGCTTCAGGGGGAATTCTTTTAACTAATAATGCTTCAAATGAGTTTAAAACATTATTTAAGAAAAATTTTATTACTTATAAAAATAATTTTTCAGATATTATTAAAGTCGCCACAAAAATTTTAAATAATAAAAATCTTCAAGAAAAATTAAGAGATAAAGGAAGAAAAATTATTTGTAAAAAACACACTCATAAAATTCGTTGTAAGGAATTATTAAATATTATAAAATCGGAATTACGATTATATAAACATGATTATATTAAAAATGAAATATCACCTGAAGAAATAAAAATTCCTATTGCATTAGAATCAATTACTGAAAATGATAAAATAAATGAAAATCAACCTGTTTCACAAGATTTAAATGAGTCTGCACAAATTAAAATTGATTTATTAAAATTACAAGAAGCTGGAATTAAAGTATGTTTATTAAAACAAACTTGTTATGAAAAAGTTATCGGTTCTTCATTTACTTATCCATTATATTTAGGTGTTTCGAATATTGAAAAAGCAAATGTTATTTTATCTAATAATAATATTATTTATGATAAGTTACCTTCAAAAACAAAAGATACAAAAGTAGAAGACTTGGTTGTTAAAGTTCCTTGTCCTGTAATAAAATATTTAACTGATTTAAAATATAATTTATAAAAATATTTATAATAAAAAAAGATTAAAAATGAGAGCAATTATTAAAACCATAACTTATCTTTTCATTGATATGTTTATTCATGCAACCATTGTTTATATAGCAGGACAAGTATTAAATTATAATATTACTGTTTCAGAAGCAGGTGGTCTCGGTATAATTATAGAAATTATAGAAACAATTGCCTATTATATTCATGAAAAAATTTGGGAATCTATTTCTTGGTTAAAATCAAAATGAAAATTGCAATAATCATACCATCTTTTTTACGATTAAAATTATTACAAGAATGTTTAGATTCAATTTCTAAACATTGGAACGAAGATTATTATGTTATTGTGATTGACCAAAATAAATCATGTTGTATAAATTCAATTACAATTCCAAAAAACATTAAGGGAGAATTTATTAAAACAGATTTTGATATTGGTGCTTTAAAAGCAAGAAATATCGGAATTAAAAGAGCTAAAGAACTTAATATTCCTTTTACATTAATGTTTGCGGATTCTATGAAGTTTTTGAGTGATTATTATTTTGGTCACGTTATAGAATTTTTAAAACAAGAAGAAAATAGATTTTTATGTGGATTTAATAAAACTGGCAGTATTTGCACCTGGGAATGTGATATGAAAAAAACTAATTGCTTTGAATTAGATATTCCTCGCAGACCTATTGTTGAATTTGCAGGACTAAATTTCCAACCTGTTGACCTGTGCAGAAATATATTTCTTTGTAAAACTGATTTGTTGGCAGATTCATTATATGATGAAGATAGAAAGCTCGCAGACCACGAATCAAGCTTCAACCGCTTTAAAGAAAAAGGTTACAAATGCTATTATTTAGATTCACTTTTATTTGGTTATAAAAGATACAGAAAAGGAATTTATAATCAATATAGAGAACGATTTCATGAATATAAAGCTCAAATGTTAAAAAAATATAACCTCGCTTCCTGGGTTAAATACTCAAATGATTTAAAACTTAAATGGGAACAAGAAAAGAGAAATAATGCAAAATGAAATTTTAAGAAAACGTATAATTACTTTAATTGCAATGAGTTATGCTATAAATTTTGAAGATTTATGGATTTGTTATAAAAAATTAAATGACATCAATAAATTACTTAACCTATTGGAAACAGACAAGATACAAGAAATTTTAACGATTAATAAAAAAGAAAAAACTCTCTGAAAAGCCTTGTATTGAACGATAATTGAAAATCTATAGCAAGATACATTTTTATTGTAATCATTCAACTAGCATTAAATCTATAGAGTAAACTAGGGGTAATATACTAAATGTCAGACCGAATTCCAAACTATTTTTGTGACCATTATAATTTAGTACCAATCTGGTATATTACAGCTAATATTTATATATTTTGGTGTCAAGATTGTGATATATTTATTTTAAGAGATTTTACACAACTAGGAGCAAAATAATGACCCTCTATTTTATAATTCTTATTGTAAGTATTATTTGTCATGAATTAGGACATTTATTAATGGCTTTATTTTGGAAAGTAAAAGTCCATGCTTGCTCATTTGGATTTGGAAAAGTATTATTACATAAAAAATGGAAGAATATTGATTGGAGAATTTCTTTAATACCGCTTGGCGGTTACTGTGACATTGAAGAAAATTTAAATAAACCAAACAGTTTATATTCAATTTCATATTGGAAACAATTAACAATAATTTTAGCTGGTGTTAGTGTTAATTTTTTAATTGCATTTATTTGTTATTTAATAAATTATCATTCTATAAAAACAGGTTTAATTATTGATTGGCTATTATTAAAATCGTTTGTTATAAAAGATTATAGTATATTATTATTTTTAAGTTCGACAAACATAAATTTATTTTTACTTCAATGTGGTTTTATTAATATTACATTAGCTATAGGTAATTTAATAATGATACCTCCTTTAGATGGCGGACTACTTTGGTTAATTTTATTAAAAGAAAAAATTTCAGCAAAAATATATAAAATAATTAATATAATAGGGTTAATTTTAGTTATCTTAATACAAGTAATTATACTAATGTATATTTTTTAATGATTATCTATAATAATAAAATTTTATCACATAAAAATTTATATAATTTTTTATATAAAGAATATATTATAAACCATAAATCATTGAGCCAAATAGGAAAAATGATTAATAAAGATAGTAAAACTGTATCGTATCATTTAAAGAAATTAAATATTCGCCTAAGAAACAAAAAAGAAGCTTCAAAATATAATACTGGAATTTTTAAAAAAGGATATAAAAGTCCGTTCAAAGGTAAAACATTTGAACAGCTTTTTGGTAAAATAATAGCCGATAAACTAAAAACCAATTTAAGTTTTAATGCTAGTAAAAAAATAGGATATTTGAATCCTAATTTTGGCAATCATAAACTTGCTGGAAAAAATAATCCCATGTTTGGTAAAAAAGGAAAAGAGTCCCCTAGTTATATTGATGGAAGAAAAAATCGAAAATATTTTTGTATTGATTGTGGATGTCCAATTAGTGTTATATCTGGATTTTATGGCAAAGGAAGATGTAAATCCTGTAGTAAAAAAGAATTATATAAAAATTATCCTGAATTAAATCCTTTATATGTTCATGGAAATTCTAAATCTTTATATCCATCTGAATTTAATAAAGAATTAAAAAATAAAATTAAAAAAAGAGATAAGTTTATTTGTCAACACTGTGGAAAAACCGAAGAAGAAAATGTTAAAAAAACTAAAAAATGTTTAACTGTTCATCATATAGATTATAATAAAAATAATTGTAATGAAAACAATTTAATTACTTTATGTGCAAATTGTCATATAAAAACTAATACTAATCGTGATTACTGGTATGCTTATTTTGTATATATAATAGAACATTTTAAAGGATAAATTATGGAACAAATATTAGGACATATTGGCAATGTTGGATTTTTATTAGGAGCTTATTTCTTGGCAAAAAGAAATATACATGGATTCACTTCACAAATTTTAGCTAATCTATTATATTTGTTTCAAGCAATTTTAATGAATAATTTCTCATTAGGATTGTTATCAATTTTTTTAATAATAATTAATATTTATGGTATATATCAATGGAAATTAAAATATTAATATCAATATTTATAATTATTCCTATTATAGCGTTATTTAGTTTTTGTATAAAAATATGGTGGGATTTCAATAAATGGATAGTAATAGGAGCATTTTTTATGTGTGTTTTAGTTATGTATTTAGGAGTTAAATAATGTGGAAAATNCAANNTATNAATAANNAAATNNTTTCTGAANTACAATGNAATTGGAAAAAATTANNAAATATTCCAATTGAATTTTTTTATTATACTTTACCAAATAAAAAAACCCTTCANTTTGAAGGGTTTGAATTATATTTATGTTTTAAAGAAATTTATAATTTAACAATAAGTGGTAAGGGTCAATTTATTGATACTATAAATATTTTAGCTAAACATAATAATGAAGTTTGTCAAGTTTCTTATAATCCTATTCATGGTAAAATATTACAAAAGAAAAATGAATGGGGGAAAGAATTTACTCCTTTAATTTGGAATTCTCAAACTAAAAAATGGGAAGCTGGAAAAGCTAGAAAAACAAATAGAACTTTATGGAAAACTGGAAAAAAACTATTACAAGCAAAAATAAAAATAATAAGTTAAATATAATTTTTAGGATTAATAAATAAAACATTTAATTTAACTTGGTAAGTTTCATATAATTCTGATTCTGAAAACATAAAGCTTATTTTTATTGTTACATTTTTAATATAATCAGAAACTTCATTTGAAATATCTGCAATTGAACACATTTTTTGAACAGTCGGAATTATATCTTTATCATCAATAAGATTTTCACCCCTACGATATAAAATTTTAATATCAATAAAAGGTAATAATCTTATATCAAATTTAGAAAATTCTAATATCCAATTTTTATATTGAGTATAATTAAGCCCATCTACATCTAAATCTTCCCAATCAGAACTTAAATTATTTAATGTTTTTGAAAAATTATAAATAGGTTTTTTATTAATTTTAATAATAAAATTTTTATTATCATTATTTTGATTATTTACATTGATTGATGTATTTTTTACATTTGTGTCAATGTATTTTAATTTATTTCTTCTTGAATTAAAACTTGTCATAATTTAAACCTTATAATTTTGAACAGAATTATTTTCAAAAAAATTACAATAACATAATAATAATCTTATTTTAATTCCAGCACCATCTGGTTTGTATAATGGTAAATCTTTATCATCTCTATTTTCTGAATCTCTTAAATAAGTGTCTCCTACTTTGCTATAACTTTCATCAATAGTTTCAACAGAAGTAAAAGACTCTATATTAGCTGGAGCAGATAAAACTACCATACCTTTTATTCTAAAAGTGAACTTATTATTAGCAATTTGAGTCCAAATATCGCTATTATATCCATTATTATAATGTGTTGAATTTTCTAATTCAATTATAGGATAATCAGTTGGATTTTCATCAACAAATAAATTTGTATATGGTAAAGTTTCTGTTTGGTAATCTGTTGTTGATGGTAAATTATATAATTCTCCTAATCCAGAATTAAAACGAAAAGCTTTAGCTCTTTTATTGCTATAAAATAATTTCCAAAATTGGAAAGGCTCTTGCCAAGCATAACTAAAACTTACTAATATAGAACTTCCGCCAAAATCACCTTCAAAAGAAACAGCGTGAGGATTTGTGTTTAAATAAAATTGTTGAAAAATATCATTTTTATATAAACTTCCAGAAACACCAAAAACTGTTGTGTTTTCGAAAAGTGGGGCTGTTAAAGTATAATTTTTAGTTGAAACTCCACTTGTATGAGGGTCTCCTTCTTCATCTTCATATGCAGTGACAACTAAAAGAGTTCCTGTTCCTGTAACTGATGACGAAGAAATTAAATCGATAGCAGGGGCTGTAAATCGTTTATAACTATAATATCCTGGATGACCAGCTAAAGGTTCTACATCATAATAAGTTTGTACTGTATCTATATATCCATTTCTCATTTCATATTGGTCACTTCCTATAGAATATTTTAAAGTACCATAATACCATTTAGAAGCTAAATTTGTATCAAATTCTTCAGCTATTCTTCTTGTTTCTGAAAGTAAAGTTATATCAGGTCTATTTCCTTCATAAATTTTAACTAAATCTCCATAAATTTTATAATAATCATTACCATATTCGTATTTTTGAAATGGCATAACACCTTCTACTTGAATATTTGAAAATTGATTTGTTAATAAAATAGGTTTAATAAAAGGTAAATATTTTTCAGAAATATCAAAATTTTGATAAAAAGAATAAAACAATTGAAAAGGAGTTTGTTGTTCTTTTTTAGCTGTATTAGAAGAATAAATAAAATAAGCAGGCTCTTCACCAATAATAGTTTCTGAATAAGTAACAGGTGTTATCCAATCAGAATCATATAAAACTTGAACATTTTTAAAGTTTTGATTGTGTGGTAATGCAGTTTTTAATTTATTTTCTTTAGATAATAAAACATTTTTATTTTGTTCTGATAAATCATAATTTAATTTTAATTTGTTTCTTTTTGAATTAAAATTCATTATTTTTACCTTAAAGAAATTGATAAATTTGGGTTTAATATTTTTATTTTAATTGTAAGATAAAGATAAGGAACATAAACAGTAGGACTAATAGATGTATATAAATAACCTCTTACTCTTAATTTAAAAATAAAACTATTATCATTTATTTGTTCCCACCAATACCATGAAGAAAATTCAACCCAATCAGAATCAAAATTATTACCAGATTCCGTTGATAATTTTATATAAGGATATAAAAATATTAATTGATTATTATTAATGTTTGAAATTTGATAAGTTCTATATAAAATATCAGTATAATTTAAAATTTCATCTTCCATTATAACAATTTCATTTTGTTGTTTATTAAAATTTAATGAAGATTGTTGTAATGTTAATTTATCAAGCCTTTCAATAAAAATTTCATTTTCTTCGTTTTTTGTATCAATAAATTTTAATTTATTTCTTGTCATTAATTTATATATCCCCATCTATTAGGGTCAAATTTACTATATATTTTTCTGGATTGTTCTTCAAATATAAATTCATCAGACTCTTCATCTGGATATTGTTCATCAATTTCTTCTAATTCTAATTGAGATTTTTGATTATCACATGTTAATTCAACAATCATTGAATTTTCACCTTCAGTATTACATTGAATTCGTATATTTTTAACTGCAACAGGAAATCCGTTATTGTTATTATAAATATTAGAAGTAGTAGTATTAGTCACATTTATTCTTGTTAGTAATCCTATATTATAATAATAATAAGCATCAACTGATAAAGAAATAACCGAATTTGTGATAGGTAAAACTTGACCATTAATATTAAGAAGTTTTTGATATTCTAAATCAGCAATTTGTTTGGCATATTCAATATAATCATAACCTTCATCTCTTATTAAATATAAACCATCATTTTTATCTTCCCATTTATCTTTAGTTATTTTTTTACCATTTTTTATTGAAATTTCATTATAAGGAGCTTCTCCAACTTGATATAACCCTAATTCAGTTTCAGTATCTTCTAATTCTTTTTGATATTTATATGAACAACCATTAATTTTCCATGCATCAGCAGATAAACTACCTAATGAAGTTCCTAAATAACTCAATGTTCCTTGAGTTAATCCTGAAATAAAATGTGTAAATTTAGCTAACCAAAAATAAGTCCAATTTTGTTTTGAAGTAAATTCCCCATTTTCAATTTTTTCTGCTAAAGTTGATGTATTTATAAAAGAACTATATCGTAAAATATTTTGTTCAATCTCTGTTCCTAAATCAACTTGAATTCCTTTATAATATTCAGGATTTTCATCAACAAGGTCAATATAAGGATTATCAATAGAAATATTATTAACTATACAATGATATAAATTTAATTCTTCATTTACACTAGGAATAGGAATTGACACTTTATGTCTTTTATCTGAAGGTCTCGTTCCTATTGCAATAACATTAACTGTTTCAGTTTCACTATTGGCTGTTAAATTAGATATTTTTCCTGTAAATTCTGTATTACCTTTAATTTTAACAATAACAATATTATTATTTGTTATTTGATTTGAAACTCCAGTATTAGTATAATCTAACTTATCATGTCTTCTATTTAAAATAAATTGAGCTTGACTAGCTTTTTCTTCTTCTTGAGTTATATCATGAGTAATTAAAATCGAATTCATATCAACATCATCTAAAGCAGTTAGTTCTGTTCCGTTAATATAAACTTCCCAATCAGTATAAGATATAGGATATTTATTTATATCTACATAAGGTTTTGATAATATTCTTAAATCAGTATTAATAATTTTTGAATTTATTTTTCTTAATCTTAAATCTGTATTTATCAATTTTCCTAAAATTAAATTTAATTGAGTATTTATCCTAGTAAAAATTTGTTGAGCTATTCTTAAATCTGTATTAATTTTTGTAATTTCTCTCTCGTCAATTAATATAATCTCACCATTTGAATCATCTGTTGAAATATAAGACATTAAAGAAGAATCTAAACTATCTATATTTTGTAAAACATCAGTATCTAAAGTATCTATTATTGTTTGGTCTTCTAAATCATCTTTATTAATTTTAACAACTTTTCCATTAGCACATGTAATATAAAAATAATCATTTGTTGAATTAAAAATAACATCTTTGGCATAATCATTACTAATAATTTCATAAATATATTTAATAGGATTTTCAGGGTCAGTTATATCAACTTTAACTATTTTTGCTGGATTTGAATTTGTAACATAAATTAATGGGTTATATGAAATTATTTTTGAAGCAAAATTAGAATATTCTAATGTTGATATATCCCAATTATCATTTAAAATAACAGTTTCATTTATTTGCTCTTGTTCTGGATTAGATTGAATTAACCACGAATCATCTAAAGTAATAATTTCATCAATTGATTGTATTTCTGGATTTGTAAAAATATTCCAATCATCATCTAATATTACGCTTTCTTCTATATTAACCACTTGTTCTTCGACACTAAAAGTTACTAAAGTATTAAATAAAGTTTCTTTAGTAGCCTTTATCCAAGCATCACTTCTGTCTGTATCAGAAATTCTAACCTCTCCAATTTTTCCATCATATTGTAATGGTATTGAAGAATCTCCAAATTTTCCAATTCTATAGTTAGTAGAATTACCAGCAGGTGTAGTTGTTTGAGCAGTTGTTTGTT
>JGI10211J14876_10001380_pt1 | contig 10628 bp, 9 predicted proteins | sample Etolagsediment_FD_14876 | JGI IMG/M metagenome (IMG submission 14876)
CTGTACGCTCGGAGCCTCAGCCTTCGGTACTTTGGATTGGTCCAGGCACCCGCCCCCACTATCTCATTGCCGGCGAAGTTAACACGGCACAGTGGACTGCCTAGAATGTCCATTGCCTGCTGGCTCGTCACAAGCCAACCCATGTTGGCGAGTTCCTGTCCCACGAAAATGCATAGCGCAATTGCACCGGCATTCAGAATCTCTCTTGCGTGTGGAATCTGCGTACGAAAATCGAAACCCTGAGATTCCAATTCATCGGCCTCGGCGTTCGATGAGACTACCTTCGGAATGAAGCCGCCTATCTTGGGCATGAATTCAGCCTCATTCAGCGCTGCGATATCCTTAGGACGCTCAGCATACAGCCAGTAGCTTCGATACTCGAATATGAGCCATGACGCGAATGACAATCCACGCTTAAGCAAGGCCACCAATCCCTCAGTGCAATAGATCTGCTTCGATCTTCTGGGTAGGCTAACTAATCTACGCATTCGTCTGCCTCGTTATTTACCACTGTCCGGAGTCAATGGGTTCTCTTTCCATGAATTCCACCACAGGATTCTGAGGTAGCGACATTCGCCGTATGCCTTGAAGCCAGCCCGTTCGGTTGCTCGCACGGAGGAGATGTTACCTGTACGCATCGCTGTTCGGGCAACCTGTACTCTATTGCGATGTAGGAACTTGAAAACGTTGAAAGAGGCATAGGGGGCTAAGCCTACTCCTCTATACTTGGGATTCGTCCAGTGCCGTCCCGTGCAACTTTCGTGGTTTGCGAAGTCGACCTTGTAGGGAGGCTCATCCAGGCTATCCATGGCTTCCTGAGTCAGGGCAACCCAGCCAACGCAGGCAAGCTCCCTCCCGACGAAAATGCAGAATGCTACCGCGCCGCTATCCAGTCGCTTGGCGACATCGGTAGCTTGTGAGCGAAACTTGAACCCTTGATCTTCGAGTTCATCTGCCTCGTCATTTGATGAAACGACTTTCACGCTGAAATCACCAACATTGGGCACTGTGTGGCTTTCGTCCAACACTCGCAGGCTCTCTTCTATAGGGGCGGCATACAGGTAGTAGGTTCGATACGCTAGCAAGCGGTATCTGAGAAACGCAAATCCTCGCCTAATCAAGAGTATCAGTCCCCCGTCCTTGTAGATTTGCTTCGCTCTTTCGAATAGTGCGGGCGGATCACGCATTGCTAACATTGGCTCAACGGTCTTTCTTTCCATGACTTCCACCACAGGATTCTCAAGTAACGTCCTTCACCATATCTAATGGGAGCAAATCTGGCATGACCTAGCTGAGGCGTCACATTTCCCTTGGCAATGACACCGCGGCTTGTCTGAATACCCCTTTCCTGCAGGAACTCAAGCTTCTTCCACAAGCTGTATAGGGAGAACCCCATTCGCCTGAATTTCGGATTGGTCCAGACGCCTCCTCGATAGGCTTCATTTTTTGAGAAGTGTACCTTGCACGGAGATTCCCGAAGGCTTCTCTGGGCTTCCAGGGTCATGGCCATCCAGCTTATGTTGGCCAGCTCCTGCCCCACGAAAATGCAGAACGCTATCGCTCCTTTGTCCAGCCTTTCGTCGGCATTAGCAACATAAGAGCGAAACTCCAGCCCCTCTGCCTCCAGTGCATCGGCCTCTTGCCTGATAGATACTATCTTCAGGGTAAAATCATCGATCTTCGGCATCAAATCAGATTCGGTCAGGAGCTGGATGTTCTCCGTAGGAAACTCAAAAAGGTAGCATGTTCGATATTCAAAAAACCAGCTCAGCATAAACGCAAATCCCCGCTTCAGTAGTGGCACCAATCCCTCTGTCCGATAGATTTGATTTGCTTTGCTGAATAGGCGTACGACTTTACTCATTGGGTTGTCCTCTCTGGAGGCAATAGCTTTTCTTTCCACGATTTCCACCACAAGATTCTGAGGTAGCGGCCTTCGGCGTAGGTTCTGTCACCAAACCTGACCGGCCCTCCCTGAGGCGCAACATTGCTTTTAGCTATGGCGTATTTTCCTGTCACGATATGCCTCTCGTTCAGAAACTGGAGTCGCTTAAAACTGCAGTGCGTTTCCAGACGCAGCCGCCTGTATTTTGGGTTGGTCCAGACGCCCCCGGTGTGGACTTCGTTTTTTGCAAAGTCGATTTTATAGGGGAGTATGTCGAACATTTTCTTGGCTTCCTCGGTCATAGCAAGCCAGCCTATGTGCGCCAGCTCCTTGTCAATGAAAGTGCAGAACGCTACTGCACCTTTGTCCAAGTTCTGTCTCGAATTGGAAATCTGTGAGCGAAACTCGTGACCTTCAGCCTCCAGTTCGTCAGCCTCCTCATTTGTGGCGACTATTCTGAAAGTAAAATTCTGAATTCTGGGCATACACTCAGCTTCAGTTTTACCTTTGAACGCCTCTGGTATGTTAGTTTCATAAAGATAATGGGTTCTATACTGGAAAGGCTTGAGGAATTGCAGCACCTGCCTGAGCAAAGGTGTCAATCCCTCAGTACGGTAGATTTGCTTCGCTCTGTTGAACAGTACGGTCGGTCTAAACATTTTACTAGTTATCATCGATTTGCCCTCGTTCTTCGTTCTTTTACCCATTCCAACTTCATTGAAACACGCTAATTTATTTGGGATGTAGCCCATCATTATTCATTACATGCGATTGCCGGTGCTGCAGACAGCGCCGGCATTAATGGTATCCTATGTTAACGGTATCTCTTTCCAGGACTTCCACCATAATATTTTCAAGTAGCGGCCCTCGCCGTAGATAGTAATGTCAATCTTAGCGAGACCCATCAAAGCTGGAATGTTATCTTTGGCAATTGGTCCCCGGGTCATTACAATTCCCCTGTCCAACAGATACTGGCGTAGCTTGAATGTACGGTACGTGCGAAGCCCCATCCGCCTGTATTTTGGGCTCGTCCAGATAGCGCCGATGAATGCGTCTCTGTTTGAGAAGTCAATCTTTATGGGGCGCTCGTTGAGGCTATTGAAGGCTTGTTGAGTCAGGGCAGCCCAGCCCATCGCCGCAAGTTGCCGCCCGGCGAAGACGCAGAATGCTATCGCCCCCATATCGAGTGCCCTTCTGGCATCGAAATTGGTGGCATATGAGCGAAACTCATAACCCTCAGCCTCGAGCTCATCCGCTTCCCGGTTACCATTGACTGCCTTGAAGCTGAGATCACGTATACGTGGCATCAAATCCGCCTCGTTGAGACGTCGGCTATTCTCCATTTTGTACTCAGTGAGGTAGTAGGTTCGGTATTCGTACAGTTGGTGTAACACGAAAGTGAATCCCCGCCTTACCAGGGACACCCATCCCTCCGACCCATGGATCTGTTTAGCCCTTGCCAGTAGGGTGGCCACATTACTCATAAGCCTAACTCGCCGTCTGCTATTCCTGAGGAGTTAGCGGCTCCTCTTTCCAGAATTTCCACCATAATATGCTCAGATATCGGCCTTGGCCGCATATCTGACGAGAGAGCTTGGTTGCAAGCCTTTGGGGAGGGATATTGCGCTTGTTGATAGCCCATTTACTGACACGTACTCCCTGCTGTAGTTGAAACTGGCGCCTCTTCATATCTGAATAGACCAACATTCCAGTACGCCTATACTTTGGCTTGGTCCACACTTGCGACGACCAGCACTCTCCGCCGGAGAAATCAACCTTGAACGGTGGCTGTTTAAAGCTGTCCTTCGCCTCTTGCGTCATTGCCACCCAGCCGAGGTTGGCTAGCTCCTTCCCAACAAAGACGCAGGTCGCTATTGCCCCGCTTTCCAGCTTTCCTCTGGCATTATAAATCACTGAATAAAATTCAAAACCATCGGCCTCTAACTCGTCAGCTTCTCTAATCGTCGACACTATTCGGAAGGATATGTCCTCGAGCGGAGGTACGGGGTTGGCATCTCTAATGCTTGGGTCGTCCTCAATGGACAGGCAGTATAGATAGTGCGCATTGTATTCGAAGAACTGCTCTCTTAACCACCTCAGCACCTGCTGCAGAAGCTTTATCAAACCCTGGGTCATATAGATTTGCTGCGCTCTTTTAAACATCGCGTCCAGGCCTCGCATTACTAGCTTGGTGGCAACGGCCTTTCCCTCCACGATTTCCACCATAATATTTTCAAGTAGCGTCCTTCCGCATATATCCTGGGACTAAACTTTTCGCGTCCCTTCTGAGAGGCAATGTTTTTCTTAGCAATTGCACTGCGGCTTATCATTATCCCGTTATTAAGCATAAACTCGTACCTCTTGAACACACTACATAAACGAAGCCCCCTTCGCCTGTATTTACGATTAGTCCAAGTGTCTGACCCACACGCTTCTTTACTCAAGAAGTCCAGCTTGTAAGGGGGTTCAGGCAGCGTATCCTTAGCCTGCTGAGTCAATGCAACCCATCCTATATGGGCAAGCTCCTGTCCAACAAAAATGCAGAATGCTATTGCCCCTTTGTCTAGCCTTTTCCTAGCATTAGGGACATGCGAGCGAAACTCAAGACCGACAGCCTCCAAATCATCGGCCTCCTGATTGGTGGAGATAACCTTGAAGGTATAATTATCAATCTTGGGTATATAGTTGGCTTCATTCAATTTTCGAATATCTCCTAAGACTTGCTCATAGAGATAATAGGTTCTATATTTGAAGAACCAACCTACCACGATGGCAAATGCCTGCCTGAGTAGAGATATTAATCCCTCGTTTTGTAAGACACGATTCGCTCTTCTCAACAACATGCTCAGTGTCTTCATTAACCTGCCTCGTCAGTTGCCATTCTGCAGTTTGACATGACCAGTTCGGACGCGATTGAATGAGGGGTCAAACCGAACCGGTTGGTGTTGGGTGATTGTAGCATGGGACTGCGAAATCTTACAAGAAAAAACACGGGTACTACGCCACATCAACATGGTTGAGCCCTGGAAGCTGGTAAGCTCCAACAGTTGGGACTTCTAGACTGGTTACACGATAAATTAAAGGTGCATTATGAGGAACTGTGTGTCTTCCAAGAAGCAAGATAAGGACTCAAACGAACTCCAACCCGCACCAAGCCGGACAATCCCGAATTGTTGGAAACTGGACAGAAATGTGACTGTTTAGCAGTCACGGCACACTTATACCGGTCTGCACTTGCCTTTGACCAGCACGTGGTCTAGAATCTCAAGATAATGAGCAGCCTATTTGCAAGAACTGGAACACGGCTCTCTCCCAAGGCAATATACGCCCTAATCTTGCTCATGATCTTTGGCGTTGCTTTGTCCCTGCGGGTATGTCTGCCCTACGAAAGCATATTTGTAGGAGACTGGGTTAAATTCGGAGGGTTCGACCCATGGTATCACATGCGATTGGTGGAGAACCTGGTGCAACACTTCCCTCACCATATAGCTTTCGACCCCTTCACCTGGTTTCCCTATGGGCAGGATGTGTTTTTTGCTCCCTTCTTTGACCTGCTTCTCGGATTTGTTATATGGGTCATTGGCTTAGGCTCTCCAAGCCAGCACACTATAGAAACAGTAGGGGCATATTTTCCAGCTATTTTGGGGGCATTAGTTACCATACCGGTATACTTTATTGGAAAGGAGCTTTTTAACCGCAGTGTCGGATTGCTGTCCGCTGGTTTAATTGCCATTTTGCCAGGTGAATTCTTATACCGCTCGCTACTGGGATTTACCGACCATCATGTAGCCGAGGTTCTCTTGAGCGCAATAGCAGCCTTGTTCTTAATAGTGGCGATCAAGAGCGCTAGGGAAAAAGAGGTATCCTTTGCCCATATATGGAGTAGGGACTGGAAAAGACTCGGTAAACCCCTGATTTTTGCCTTGTTGACAGGTTTAACGTTGGGAGTGTACCTCCTTTCCTGGGTCGGAGGGTTGCTCTTTGTATTAATAATAGCTGCCTATATCATGATTCAATATCTTAGCGATCACTTGAGAGGCAAACCAACCGACTATCTCTGCATTATTGGCTTACCTTCGTTTCTCATCCCGCTGGTGATGATAGCTCCATTGGCATACCTTCCCTATAAAGGAATCTCCATGGTATCGCTAGTGATTGGCGTGCTAGCATTCGTAGTGTCCAGCGGCCTTTCCAGGCTGATGGCCCATAAAAAAGTAAAGCGAGTCTATTATCCCCTTGTGCTGGCTGGCCTTGGTTTAGCTTTGTTAGGAGTTTTCTATGCTATTGTTCCTTCCTTGTTCAGCACCATGATGGAAAGATTGAGCATATTCATGCCAGGCGCAGCTGGACGGCCCATCAGCGAGACGCAACCATTTCTTTTTCCATTTGACATTTTCTCGCTGGATAGGGCGTGGCACTATTTCACCACCGGCTTTTTCATCGCTTTCATATCGCTGGGCATGATAATCTACACCATGATAAGGGAGAGAAGTGCCGATAGGATATTTCTCGTTGTCTGGAGCCTGATAATGCTGGCGGCAATGCTGAGCCAAACGCGATTTGCCTACTATTATGCAGTGAACGTTGCCCTTCTTAGTGGTTACTTATCTTGGAGAATACTGGAGTGGAGTGGCTTCACCAGGTTGTCAGCACAGTTCAAAAAGCAAAAGGATAAGCTGGAGGAGAGGAAAGAATCCAGGAAAGCGAGAAAGGCAAAGAAGAGAAAGGAGCCGAGAACGCCTAGCAAACGATACTTCAGCGCCAGGTATCTTTTACCAGCCGTGGCAGCATTAATTGTGTTCTTTGCCGTATTCTACCCCAACATTGAGTATGCAACGGGCATGGCAAAGCATCCCGCACCGGGTCCCGATGAGGCTTGGCATAGCTCGCTCCTGTGGATGAGAGAGAATACGCCGGACCCATTTCAAGATACTAATTTCTACTATGAATCATATAACAGGCCTCCGGCTGGTGAGACGTATGACTATCCAGAATCGGCCTATGGTGTGATAAGCTGGTGGGACTACGGTCACTGGATCACATACATAGCCCACCGCATACCTAATTCGAATCCGCATCAAAAAGGTGCTACTAAGGCAGCTTGGTTTTTCACCGCACAGGATGAACCTTCGGCAAACGAACGCCTCGATAAACTGGGCTCCAAGTATGTAATCATCGACTTTGCTATGTCGACAACCAAATTCAGCACCATGTCTATCTGGACCGGAGAGGGCGAGGCGCAGTTTTTCGAAGTATACTATCAGAGAACATCAGAAACAGAACTAGAGCCTAAAATACTATTTTACCCTGAGTATTACCGAACAATGTGCTCTAGGCTGTACAACTTTGAAGGACAGGCAGTAGTTCCCGACCACTCCACCTGGGTCATATCGTACAAGGAGAGGATGGATGAGAGAGGGGACCAATATAAGGAAATCTCCAGCACCCAGTCCTTCGCTACCTACGAAGAGGCAGAAGCATATTTAGAGAGCCAAAACTCTCCCAACTGTATAATAGTAGGGACGGACCCTTTCATCAGCCCAGTGCCATTAGAGGAATTGGAGCATTACAAGCTGACCTACCAGTCTGATTCGTTAGTAAGATTGCAACCGGGAGACGAAACGATTTCCGTTGTGAAAATATTTGAGTACCTGCCCTAAAAATATTCGAGACTGTCCAAGAAACCCCACCAGGTTAACACCCGGAGGCATCCCAAGTGCAAACGGGGAACTAACTAAAGTAATCTCATGGGCACAAACTTCACGTATCATTGCCCGAAACTATATTTTCGTGGCAATGACAGAAGTGCTTTCGCTCGCAATCAAGGAGTCTTTGCCCAGTCAGTTTAATTTGACAGCCTCCGTCACTCCTCGACATCGATAAAAAGGTGAAGCGTACTATACGGCTCGCTCTCCTCATTCCTATATAATAGGAACTCCACCTTCTGATAGTCGCCAGCCTTTTGCGGGACGAAGCTTATTGCTTCCTCCCGTTTATCTTCGTCAGCAAGCACAAGTGGCCCTACTTCACCGTTTTTTACTCCATCGATCGTCACCTCTATGCGGTAGCTCGTCTCCCCACCCTCGTGGTTCACTATCCCCAGGGTCACCGTCGCCTCCTGTCCCACCACAAGCTCACTGGGGTAATTCTCAGTCTCACCTTCCACACCTAAGACATAGAATTCGGTAAAGTGCTCCCCCGCTTTGGGAGCAGCGACCACATAGACCAAGACTCCAATGGCCGCTATGACAGATAACACAAGAACAATGGAGAGAGCTTTATCTATATTGCTCAGCCCTGCCCACCGGGGCAACGTAATCTTAAAAGAAACGCGGAATCGGGCCTCCACTGGCAGCCGACGCCGTCGAAAGTAGACGATGGCCGAGGTGACCAAAATAAAAACTGCCAGCGAAAGAAGTATGGAGTAAAGACTGATGCCCCAGGGGGTATAATTGAAAACAAGTCCAATCAGGATCGTCACTGCAATGCTTAAACCAAAGCTTAAAGCAACCCTTTCGATGCCACCAGGCCCCCCCATCTGGGGAAACAGCGCTGTCACAAGCGCATATCCAGGGAAGAAAAGCACGAAAGGGAGTCCGAGGATAATGCACAGAGTATTTGAAGGGAAAAGGGCAATGACGACAATGAGCAACAGCGCCAGAATATTTATGGCTAGAAGGTCGACGCAATTCTCTATTTTCTTGCCCATCGCACTAGCTCGAAGTATAATCGAGCAATACGCACAAAGCAATTTGTCTCCCCTCTCCCCGAAGAGAGCAGCCACAAATAGAAGGAGAGACCAGAGAGGCTAGGCCTTGTTAGCCGGATCTGACACTGTTGCCCAGATTCTGTTTCATTCTACGTCTCCTTGAGCAGAGGAACCAGGGGGTGAGGTTCAACATACTTACAATTAGTCTTCAAACATGATGCAAATAAAGCGCCACATAAAGGATCCCTTATATCGCAACTCCCTCTTCTTAATAGCCAATCATGTAGTGATGACCGGGCTGGGTTTTATATTCTGGATGGTGGTCGCCAGGTTCTATACCGAGGCTGATGTAGGTTTAGGAGCTGCAATTATATCCGCCATCTCCCTTCTCGGCCTCTTGAGCAGGTTAGGTCTCGATATTACCCTTATCCGCTTTTTGCCGAAAGCGGATAAGCCCGCTGATTTGATAAATTCTTGCTTGACCCTGAGCGGGATTGTGGCCCTAGCCGTTGCAGGGATATACATCGCTGGAATAGGTCTATGGTCTCCTGCCATGGGCTTCATCCGACACAATGCCATCTTCTCCATAGCCTTCGTTCTCTTCACTATCTTTTGGACGCTGTCAGGAGTTTTGAGCCTTATCTTCATCGCCAAGAGAAGGGCTGATTTTACCTTGTCGAAGAGCACCATCTATTCCCTGCTCAAGGTCCCACTGCCCATCCTATTAGTGATTTATTTTCACGCTTTCGGTATCGTTGCCTCATGGGGCCTAGCCACTGGGGTTGCCTTAGCCATCTCCATCCTTCTGTTTCTACCTAGGGCTCAGAGTCGCTATAAATTAGTGCCCAAGGTAAATCTGGGCATAATTAAGGATGTATGGCGGTACTCTATTGGCAACTACTTTGCTACCTTGTCAGGCGCAGCGACGGGACTGATTCTGCCTATAATGATCGTCAACCTCTTAGGAGCGGCGCAAAACGCCTACTTTTATGTTGCGTTGATGATCGCTGGTTTGCTCTTCGGCATCCCAGGTGCGGTATCTGGATCCCTGTTCGCCGAGGGCTCACACTTTGAGGTTGCGCTGGAAGTTAATGTGCGCCGGTCCTATAAATTCATCTTCCTGTTACTAATCCCGGCCATCGCCATTGTACTGCTAGCGGGCAAATGGTTCCTTCTCCTGTTTGGGGCCAGCTATTCCGCAAATGCCCTGACGTTATTATGGATCTTAGCCGCATCAAGCTTTTTCGTAGGTATAAACAGTGTTTACTATAGCATCTTACGCGTAGAAGGCAGGATAAGGGAGCTAGTGGCTATCTTCGGGTTCGTAACTCTTGCCGTGCTTGTAGGGAGCTACTTGATCACACCAATAACTGGCATAGTGGGCGTTGGCTATGTTTGGATTGGGGCCCGAGGTTTGGTTAGTATGTATATCCTTTCAACGATGGTGCGATCACACTTGAAAAGGCGCGGTTACTAAGATATTCAAGTGTGGACAACAGTATCCAGTTATGGCTTTTTGCCAAGAATTATGAAGCGTCTACTTAAGCTTGGCGAAAATGAAAACGTTTTGTCTGCAACTCTTACCAATTTGTTGCTGTGGTAAGGTGACAGTGAACTAACTTTTGTGATATCAAAGCCATAGTACTTCAACATCTGTTTTATAGCGCCCAGCGTGGCGCTATGTATGTGCCCTGTAAATCCGCGTGCATGGAAAGGAAGAATGCCCGGTGGAAATTTGAACGAAATTTCAACATCCCTTGGTTGATATCCGAGAAGCAGGGCAATTCTATTAACATAGCTGCCTAAATTCGGCATTGCGATAACTATGTGTCCATCTTTGGCCAAAACCCTGAAGCTCTCGCTAAAGAAATTATCGAAATAAACCATATGCTCCAAAGCCCCAAAAGAGACTACCAAATCGAAGAAATCGTCTGGGAAGGGAAGACGATCTCTGTTCAAATCCAGCTTGTAGGTGTTGACGTGTCGTGACGTAGCATGTGAGAGACGATCATCATCTAGATCAACGCCATAGAT
>JGI10211J14876_10001381_pt1 | contig 10628 bp, 12 predicted proteins | sample Etolagsediment_FD_14876 | JGI IMG/M metagenome (IMG submission 14876)
CATGTCGACCTCCTCGACGATTAAGCTATCCAGCCTGTTTGAAATTCTCGTACACTTCACGCGGCTCGACGTAACGAGCACGCTCTGCCATCATAACAGCTTCTTGCGAAGGGGGCGGCCCTTGTGTCTGATCATAGTAGGATCTCTGACTTGGGCCAATCGATGGGTCCCTTCCATCCATTGTCCGAACAAGCCCCTTTCTATTCATGTACTCATCTTGTTCCCGCTTGGACTTGAACGTCACATCACAGTAACGAACAACGGGACGGCCAAGCCTATCTCTGACAACTTGGTTGTGTTCGTCTACAACAACCTTCTTCTCAAAACCAGGGACCGTGATTGGAAAAACAGACCTGTGCTCTTCCTTACCAGCGAGGGCTACATGAACTGGAACAACCAGTTTTGTCCAAAGCCCATCGGTCTCACAAACAGGACACGGTACAATTGGAGCGACGGAGCAATCCGCCATACAACGGAAGACTTCCATCTCCGTCCCACAGTTGTCACATCTCCAATCGTACCTTGGCATTACTGCTCACCAGATCCTGTTCCAACATTCATCGCACCACGAAGTGCATTCCCAAGGTCAACACCGCGCGAACCAAGTTCACGCTCTGGATGCTGCCCCTGCGCAACCTCTTGTAACTCAGGAGGCAAACCTCCTGCAAATCCTTGCATCAAGCCAGCCGATTGCCCAGGTTGAAGCTGTGATACCTCGGCGGGGTTAAAACCCTGCCCTTCTCGGCCAGCGGCGCGCGAGGCGAGAAGGTGCGGCCCTTGCCCAAAATACCTCAAGGTTGCCTTTGTAATTCCTTCCCGATCAAGGTATGGAACGAGAAGACCGTTCGTATCAGACTGCAACGTCCTGAGGAATTGCACCCAAACCATGCGCTCTTCGTGCGAGAACTCTGCGCCACGGTCAATGACTTCAACGTCATAAGTAAACGACGTTACAAAATCATGCTTGCCTCTATCAAAAGAGGTAAACTTAGCTCCGAAGTTAAAACGGCGAGACCTTCCAGCCATACTGTAAAGACCAGCCAAGTGCATCATCTTCATGATAACCTCAGCCATCGCTGACGACAACTGTTCAGCCATATCCTCGACGTTGACACCAGTGGCATCCAGCAGAGCCTGCGTCTGTCTTGCCGTGATCTCCTTGATTGCGATACCACGGTCAAGCTCGGACTGCCCAGTCGTCGACTGGGCAAGGGACTTGATAAAAGCCATAGCTCTCATCAAATCAGCGTTGAACTCGAACTCCCTGGCCTTCTTGACGCCCTCTGGATCATTGACTTTCACAGGCCCACGATACTTCCTGCTGAACAGCTTGCGCTCCTCGTCCGCCTGAAGACCGGCTGCCGGTGAGACAAACCACTTATCATCGAGCAGATCATGCAGATTCCTCATCATCGCCTGGATAGCAACATGGTAGAGGTCTGCATACTTCATCAACTCGTGAGCAAGCGTTGTATCGTACATCTTCTTGAGCCGGCTGAGCTTCAAAAACACAAACGGAATCATGCCACCATGCGGGTTGAAGCCCTGGTAGATAACTCTGTCTGGATGCCCAAGGATGTACGTGAAGAACCAGCCGTTGTACTGCGGATTGTTCCGATCACGCTTGATGTAAACTTCTACAAGAACGAGAAGCTCTGGGAACAGGATTGACGACCCGTCTTCCTGGGTCTTGTCGAACAAACCCCGCCACTGCCCAACCCCGACAACATCGGGGTTAACGTCTACACCCTGGACCATACGAAGCTCGCCCCTCGTCATGAAGCGGAGCCTTGCATAGTACGGACTGTTGTTCGGATCCTTGACATTTGGAGGCATCACAATCAAACGTGGGTCCACAGCTTTGATGTAGGGATACCCAAACGACGGCTTGTAGACGGGCTCCGGCTGCTCGATATCATCCGGCCCCATCTGGGGCATAATTCCGCCTGGGTCGAACGGAAGAACATTGTCTGGCGCACCACCGAACGTGGAGATCTCCTCGGGCTCAACAGGCTCCCACCTATCTGTGACAGACGGATCGTCACGCTCAAAGTTCGGAGACCTATACGACATCCACGGATCGTGGTTCGATGGGTCCATGGGATGGCCAAGCTCGAACACACCAAAGCTCGCCCACGTAGCGAACGTCGTCACATCCTTCGTGACACCGGTCACGTCCGTGATTCTCGCAACGGCGGAAGCAACGATCTCTGCACGCTCAGCAGAATCAACATACGTTGAATCGTCCGAGCGAACGATGATGTCGAAATCGCTGTTGATGAGCCTCGAATGAAGCGTCTTGACGAACTCCGCAGCAACGTTTCCGTCACGGAAGCCGCCCTCGGAGTTTCTGACAAGCTGTTCTGCCTGCTCCCACTTCGGATCAAACGTTCCAATCCTGACGTTCAGGTCTTCACGGATGCGCTGATCCCAATACTCAACGTACTCAATTGGAAGCGCTCCACCATTTGCGGCCTTGGTTGCAAGGCGCTGCCCTTGTCTGTCGGTCTTGGATCCAGATTGCACTTCTCTTGACGACATTACCAGACTCCCGTCTCGTTGAACATGGGCATCCCAACGATATCAGTGTCGCGAAGGCTGAAACCACCTTGCTTCTCGATAACCTGATCAGCCCATGTTGTATCAACATTTATTGTTTCGTCTTTAGGTTCAGGCTTCTTGTAAACTTCTGATGCAACAGCATCACCAAAACGCCACCGTCGCCCTTGCTCAGAAAGTGCATCTGCAAGGACAATGTCATCATGGAACCCATCAGCAGCTTCTGGCTTGCCAGACTTAGCATTCAAAATGAAGTTCGTATACTGCGCTACAGACCCACCCTCAACATGTAGGGGAAAAAACCTACCGCTATCTGCTTTCAACGCCGCCCGGAGATTACCAAGCATTAACGGTCTGGTCTTTGGTGATGTGTACGTCCAAGCACGTTCCTTTGCTGGCGTCTTACCTGGGTAGATCACATTGTTCGGATAACCTGTAAGCCAAAAGAACGAGAGCAGCGTATAGCCATGGTTGTTTCTTTCGCCATTGACCCATGCCATATTATAGTAGATGGCAACAAGCGCAAGATCGTACCAGATATGCTCTGGTTTGTCCCTCGACACATAGTACGCCACCACCTTACCATATTGATCGCGAATGGAAAAGACATTGTAATCAGGGTCGTCCTGACCATTGTCGTCTATAATCGTTTTCCCTTCCGCGACATCTGCTCCAATAAAGTACTCCTTACCCTTGACAGGAAACTTCCTAATAAAGAGCGACCCACGTCGATCCTGAACCAAATTTGGAGTAAGATCAGTATAAGAACAGGGTCTTGAAACGTCCGAATATCCTCCAGCATCATTGATATAACCCCGCCAAACACACTGATCAGCAGTATCTCTCCAGAGCCTCAACAATCGCGGAGAGAAAAAACCAAACTGATACAACCTAAAAGCATGGCCTGGAGTAGTAGGATACTCCTGATCAAAAGCTGCGCGCACACCGTCGAAGTCTACCGTAATCTTCTTTCTTCTGAAGAACGTCTGCTCCGGACAGAGCTTATACTTCTTTGAATACTCCTTTTCCGTGAGCATCTTGTCCGTTTCTTCATCGTAATCATAAAGCTCTTCGTTGTCGTTTAGATAAATGAACTCCCCGAGCGAATTGTAACACGTTGGAGGAGGAGTCTCCCTATACTCTGTTGAAACCATCCAAGGAAGAAAGATTGGAATCAGGTCGGCATCTTCCGCTCTCAACGAAGCAACACGGTCCCATCTGCGTTTAAAAGGACCGTGGCCTTGCGCTGTTGATTCATCGAGATGGGCTGTGTGCTTCGCTCTCGGGATACCAGGAACAACAGAAGTTCTAACAAGCTCTGCGCGACCTTTTGGCCACTTTGGCTTCTCTGATTCAATTAGAAGGTGAAGCATCTCCGATGTACCAGGGTTCGGAGATTCAGCAGACTCAAAGAAGAACATCGAACCGTTGTTAAGCTCAAGGTGTTTCTCTCCACGTCCACCACGCTTGATAGCGCTACCCGGAAAAGCGTCACCATATTTTTCTGCGATGTAATCAAACCAACCAACCATCATGTTACGCTTGGTTTTAGCGTGCACGTTCTTATCAATAATGAGCATACCGTGATAATGTGCGAACTTGCACATCAACCAACACGCGAACGCAAGCAACAGCGTTGTGTTGCCAAGCTGGCGAGTCTTCAGAATAATGGCACGTAGTGGCTCCTCGTCCTCAAGGAGCTTCTTAATCAAAACCCGCATCACACGACGCTGTCCCTCAGACAGCACCATAGGGCCAAAACCACCATGCGGGTAATCTGGGTTGAGGCCAGGACGGTAGGTAATGATCAGACAGGTTTCACAGAAGTACACGAAGTCCGCGTGAAGCCTCGTGATAATTTGGCGTCTATCCGTAGTGTTCCGCTGGCTAAAATTCTCTACGAACTGCTCAAATGTTTCACCATCGTCTGAGTTTTCCGCAGATTCATTTAGCGAAGGCTTTGGCGCCTCTTTTGCCTTGACTAAGGCTACAATCTCCCTCGCTTTCCTAGTTAGAGACTTAGCTGAGACTTCCTCGCCCATCAACCCCATCATTCTTGTGAGTTCTTCTCTGTCGTCTTCGAGACCCTTCAGTTCAACCAGCAGACGATCACGCTCGACTCCAGACGCAGAACCCCTATCAAGACAACTCTTGGTAAAGGTTATCCTTGCCTGAAGTTTTGCAAACTCGTCAAGCGTCGTCCTGGCTTTCGTCATCTACCTCAATCTCTACTGGAATCTCTACCATCGTATCTGCGGTCTCATCAAGTCCAGCGTTGAAAATTACGTCGTTCTCATCAGCACCTTCTGGCAAAACCGGCCTAAAAGCGCCGTAATCGAGGCTTGCGCGCCCGTGGATTTCTACTACATCTTCACTGACGCCGATGGCGCCTTCAGTCAACTTATCAAGAACCGCGAGACCAGCCATGATGTCACGCGGCTTTCTAACCTTCACCTCTTTTACAAGGGCACCAGCAACATACTCTTCCCTGATCTGCTCACCCCTGATCACTTGCGCAAGACTTCCGGCAATGAAGTCCTCATCGACCCCATAATCTCTCGCCAACCGGCCCAGAACTCTTGCGCGGAAGTCTGACACCTACTTCTCCTGACACCTACTTCTCCTGACACCTACTTCTCCTGACACCTACTTCTCCTGACACCTACTTCTCTATCAGCAACCTGTCGAGCTTCTTCTCGATCTCGTCGAGCCTCTTACACATATGCTCTCTGTGCAGCTCGTCTACTTCTTGATGATGCTTGACGTAAGCATTGAAGTCTTCTTGAGCGAGGGTTAGCTCCTCGTTCCCGCCACCAAGGACATCAAAACTTGTAAGACCTCCGCCAGCGAGAACCATGCCGACAAGGATCCAGATGATAGCGTTCTTCGGAATTGCGCTCAGCATCGTAATCGTACTCGGCAAAGTGGCCCCCTCTGGAGCGACCGGCTCGTGAGAGCCGGTCATCTCCTCAACATCAAGGTTGTTGATGTCTGGCATCAATCAACCATCGTGGACTTCCGTACCACGATCTCGATCTCCGTTCCATCCTCGAAGGCGTCCGCACCTTCGAGGATGAGCCTGACGAGCACATCCTGAAGACCAGGCACTCCGTTGGCCAGCTTGAAGAAGTAGTAGATCGTCTCCAGTGGCACACGCAGGATGAAGTAAAAGATCTTGTCGTCGTAGGCTTCGATCAGGAGACCCAGAGGACCATTGCCCCACTCGGTTCGCTGGTCGAGCTTCTGAGACATCGCTTGGTACCAGAGCCGCCTACGGTCGCGACCGCTGGCCGTCGAGTAATCCTGCTGGATCTCGATGAAGGTCTTGACCATCTCGTCGATGAGGCCATCGAAGATGGAGCTGAGCTTGTCACCAAGTCTCTTGAAGATACGCTTTCTACCCATGTGTCCTATCCTCCTTTTCCTTCTATGTCGAAAATGGCCAAAACCACCTTCAACGGGTTGTCCCGCAAAAGCGGACCTGCAATTACGGGGTAGATGTTACGGTACGCTTGCGTCGAACGTACCAGACGGAAATCTTGACCATCGCGCTCGATTGCGCTACCGACGAGAATACACCCGGCGGTGTCATGATGGGTGTTGCCAATGTGAACGAGGATATGCTTGAAGCCAGGAACATCCACGAGATGCAACATGCCGCCATGAAGCTCAGGAAACTTAACAGCATACCGCTCATCGTGCCCTCCGGTCTTGCGCAGCTTTACCTCGTAACGACCATTTGGAATCCTGGTCTTCCCTGGAACCTTACTGTCCCTGTACTCGTCTTCGAGTGTGAAGCAAAGGAAGCGAATGATATCGGTTTCCGCGACACACTCGTACAACACCCCGACAGTGCTGTTCGGACCACTTGCGATACGAACCAGCTCGAAGAAGACGGTTTTTTTACTTTCTAACATGGGGGAACCTCATCGCCATAACGGCTTCCTTCCTGGTCCTAAACTTGCGTTTGGACTTGGCATTGACGATGGTGTTACCAGTCTGCGAAGCAGACTGGTAACACCAAATTTTTGAACCGTCGTCCCCGACAGTCCAGTACAAAGTGACTACACCAATGAACACTGGTTCTGTGTTTCTGCGTTTACGAAAGACCAAATACTTGGTATCTGCTCCTTCCTTCCTCTCATACCAGAACGGGCTAACCTGATAGAAGTGTAGATTATTGTAGAAGTTCTCAAAGTGGTCCAACATGCAAGGGCTAAGCGCCCCGGAGATGTCATCATACCTGGTTCGTTTGCGCGACATCAGTTAATCTCCAGGCAGTTGAACTCCAGGCTGATCTCTACATCGCGGGGCTTCCAGTACTCACCTGACGGGTTCCACGTCGGGTGGAGCTGATCGCCATCAGGAGCACGCATGGCGAGCGGGACCACACCAAGGGGCTGATTGACGTTGTTCTCCATGTTTGTGACATCGGCAATGTCGTGGAACACTATGGCGTTTACAAAGGGAGTGTGACCGATCATAGTATCGAGATGCTGGAGCACGGCTGCACCGTCTTCGTGGGGGTTGTTCAGGATCCGCTCACGGGGAAAGCCAAGCGACTTGGAATCAGCAAAGACGCTGGTCACGATGGCTGCACACCACTTTTGAAGTGGGGCGACCCAGACAAGAACGGTTGAACCTACTACAGGATTGAACATGACAAAATCCTCCTAAGTCATGTCGGGTTGAAAACAGGCAGAGCTACATGCTACGCCTGCTCAAGAAAGACGATCCCCTTGATCTTGAGCGTGTACGCTGCGCTATTTGTGCAACACGCAGCACCGAACACGAGCTGATCGGAATCATCGAAATTGTAACTCACGTTCGGACGACCGTCATCCTCCATACAGACACCACCGGAGTAGCTCTGCCTATCCTGTGTACGCAGAGTGAGATCATCTGGGTCGTCCGGGAAATCGGTCCCATCATCTACACGCTGAAACAGCATGTTTCCATGACGTTCGACTGCAAACACAAACTCCGACGCGTAAGCGAAGTCATGTGTGTTCGTGGCCCCGAAGGAGTATATCAGTCCACGTTGTGTCGGACCGCCACCAACACCGACCATATACAGAGAATAGTCGGACCCGCTACGGAATCCGATGTGACACCACTCGCCCTGGATGTCCATGTTGCTGTGCTCGAACAGCACGACCGCGACACGGCGCTTGGACATATCCAACGGAGCCCCACCATAGACGGTGGCCCAGTCCACGGATATCTCCATGAACTCCCACACCGGCGCGGCCGACGGAACAATCTCCATCCCATCCCCGTTCGGATTGAGATCCCAAGAGGTCGCGTGCGCTGTACCACTTACAGAGAGCTGTACACCATCAAGAGTGTCGTAGACGCCGTCCCCTGCAACCTTGATATCGTCGTCCACCTTGTTGGTGAACATGACCCGATGGACCTCGGTCCACTTCGGCGTTGCTGGCGACGATGGCGTCCCTGCGTGACCAAAAGCATGTTGGAAGCCGAGGGCCATGGCATCAGTCTCCAGTGCGGAAGTGGATGTACATGCGAATCAGATTCGCTGTGCCGGCGTTCAGCTTCGCATAGATACGATCCAGGTCACCGCAGTATGCGTTCCTCACATACCGGAAGCCGTCCTCGCCAAAGTCGTAGAACACGACACCCTTGGTCGCATCCGTGTGATCCGCCTGGATCGCGAGTGCAGTTACAGGGTGAGTGTACTTCTTGTATGTGTCATTGCCGGACATAAAGAAGTCCAACGTGAGCGCACCAGCGATGGTGTCCAGGTAGAACTCGATCCGCTCGATGATGCACTTGTCAGGCAGTTCACTGATGTTCGGATCAAGCGTCGCCTGATCCGCCAGCTCATGCGCCTGATAGGCATTCGTGAGACCGAGAGTGGTGAGAGATCCTACGGATCCGGTGCGAATCGGGGTCGGCATGTTGCTGTCCTCATCTATAAGGGTAGATCATAGGGGCCTGGGAGGCCCCTTGACGCAGGGTAGCCATACCTACTTGTCTTTTTGCGCTGACCAGGCGTGTCGTCGCTATCAATCGGGTTCCCAGCCTTCTATCAAGGTCTTACGACAATAGTGGCTTTTACGACGGAAAGCCGGCCGCCGTCCTGAACGTTTGCAAGAGAGAATGGGAGCTGAATGGATCAGCTTACTCTTCCTCGCTTTGGAGTGTGTCCCTGTCCTTTGTCAGGCCGAGCCCGAACGGATTGAACTCACTCGGAAAAGATTCAAACTCAGCTTCAGCGTCGGTCTCAGCAACAGCTACGACAGAGTGAACATCGGCTGGTTTCTTGTTCTCGTCTTTTCCAGCATCCCTGTCAGGATCAGGGAGCTTCGCCTTGATCTCCTCAAGTTCCCGTTCGGCTTCAACAAGCCTTGTGGAGATCGAGTACACCAGATGGACCAGAGAACCTGATCCGTATTTCTCAATGATATTCTTCTCGAACTTCGGGTTCAAGTCCGTGTATGTGGCCACGCTGATCATGTTGAGGAGATCCTCGTACTTCACGGCAATGTCGTAGACTTCTATAAGGTGTCTGTAATGATTACGCCACTGAACCACAAAATGGGACCCATCATTGTTGAAGATCATTTGCAAAAAAGCTTGGAAGTCCTCGCCAGTCGCCTTCTTCAGGTTTTGTTCCTGCGCTCTATTGTGGCCGTGCTGCGTCTTGACACCGAGGGCTTGACGCATTGGTGTGGTAAAGGTAGACTGTAGAAGTGAGTCTGGAATCTTGCGCATGGCGGGCAGCCTCCTGGGAGGAAGATAGCGGAAGCGGGTGGGGGAGTCAATGGGGTGGGGGATATGGGGCGTTGTAAGGGGAGGATAGGAAACTATACACTTGAACAGCACCGGGGCAACCCCTAAAGTGCGGTCCTTGTTCAGTCATGCCTGTATGTTCAGTAATGACTGAACATACAGCACCGGCAGCCGACCCAAATTCCACGCTCAGCCGACCCAAATTCCACGCTCAGCCGACCCAAATTCGTAGAACATGCGATCAATTGCTGAATCTTGCATATGGCTCCAAACCGGTCGCAACGCTGGCCAGGTAGCCAGCGACGGACCAGGACCCAGGATGCGACAGGAGGCGGCACAGGCCCTCACAGCAAATATGCATGATTCGCCATATAAACGATATCAGGCTTTCAACCGTGCTCAAAATTTGAGCATAGAGCACACCTGAAGACTGGGTCAAGAGCAACCCTTAAGGTGCCACTTGAGGGTTAACCATACGGTTAACAAAACGACGGTCCGGGATCGCTGATCCCCCTACGCGTGATCTCGGGGTTAATCCGATTAGGGCCTGCAACCTGGCATATCCCGAGAGGGCTCAGAAAACATAATTATAAGTATTACAACGATTACAGGTAAAAAAGCGACCTGTCAGGGAGATTCGACCATGCCGATATCGCCAATAGGCCAAAAGAGCAATATGCCGATAATGAAATGGCAAATAACGTTTTTCTTGACACGTCAACTGCCTTTGAAAACACACTTACAAAGCCTACAATAAAGTGCATGGATAAACTGGATGAACCAATTATCAGCGAAAAATACAATTTGTTCCAAGCACCATATCAACATATACGAGAATCAGCAATTAAGGGATAAGGTAATTTGTAAGGATCATATAAACAGCGATCCTCACAAAAAAAAACTCCGATGCGACATCAATGCCGCATTTCCCATATCCCCCTTTCTAAGCCCTAATCGGATAAACCTTGATGACCAGAGATCACCGGATCAGCGATTCTGGAGGATCAAAAACACGATTTTACACAATACATAGATCCGTGATCTCTTTCTGATAGAAGCCCCCATTTCAATGGTTCAAAGGGCCATAACAGCTAACTCGGGTAACCTCATTATTATAAGAATTCAATCCCCTGTAGCTGATAACCAGGGTTCTACCATGGCATATCAGCAACCCCACTTGATTATTTGCGTTTTACAATTTTTTATCCGATTCGTAGATCGGCCCATTTCCAGGCCCCCAGCACCGTCAAGAGCTACCCCTTAAGTGAATTCTATGATTCAGTAAGGTCATGCTTCAAAGCGCCGATATCAAC
>JGI10211J14876_10001382_pt1 | contig 10627 bp, 10 predicted proteins | sample Etolagsediment_FD_14876 | JGI IMG/M metagenome (IMG submission 14876)
TTTTATTTTATTAAAATAAAAGGTGTAAAATTATTTCTTAGTTTTAAATAGAGATATGAGTAAAAGAAATGACTCAAATAATATAAATAACAATAATTTAAATAACAATAATTTAAATAACAATAATTTAAATAACAATAATTTAAATAACAATAATTTAAATAACAATAATTTAAATAACAATAATTTAAATAATAAAAATTCAGATATTAAATTTAATAATTTTAATTTTAACAATAATAATTCTAAGAAAAATAACAAAATTACTAATAATAACAATAACAATAATAATAACAATAATAACAATAATAACAACAATAATAAGAATAATAACAATAATAACAATAATAATATGAATAACAATAATGCTAATAATGAAAGAAGTAAAAATAATGAAGAATTTAATAAAATGTTAAATAATATTAAAGTTCAAGCAAAAGAATTCAAAAAAGTAAGTGATAATTTTTCAAATAGTATTCGTGAAATGCCATTTACCCTTAAGGCATTTAATTTTGTTGTTTGTTTCATATTTTTAACATTATTTACAAGAATTAAATACAATTTAACATTAAGTATTATTTTTGGTATAGGTTGTGCTGCTTCATTATATTTATTTAGTACTTATTTATCTGTTGTTTTTATTATTCTTTATGTTGTATATATGATAAAAATAGTAAATGAAAAAAATAAAAGTTTTGGAATAATTATTAAACCCACTAATTTATTAACCAATTCATCTAAAAAAGCAATGATGTGTGATACTACACCAAATAGTGATAATATTATTCAAGGAAATGTATATAAAGACCAAATGGATAACAAACATTTTACATACAGTGTATTTTTATATATAAATAGTTCAAATCCTGTTTATCCAAATAATTTCAGTAATTATCGTTATAGAGAATGGAAATCTGTTTTTTATTGTGGTACTGAAGCTATTTCTCGTGATTACAATACTCAGGAACAAGAAGAAGAACCAGTTGATTTATTTAGTTTAAATCAACTTCCTGGTTTATGGTTGGATCCTACACTTAATAATTTAATTTTTGTCATAAATGATGGTATAAATACTGAAAGAGCATTATTAGAAAATGTACCTTTAAATGAATGGTTTAATATTACAATAATAATGAATGGAGCATCAGTTGCTATTTATAAAAATTGTAAAATGGAAATAGATATTGCTCTTAAGAATTATCTACCCGATACATCTGATTATAATTTATATATAGCAAATGATGGTGCTTTAAATACCGATAATAAAAATGGATTTTCAGGTCAAATGGCATTTTTAAGTTATTATAATTATTTATTAAATCAAAATCAAATAAATGACATTTGTTCTTATTATGGACCTATTTTAAAGAAATATCAAGATAATCAAAATAAAGGAATTACTTATGAAACTTCATGTTTAGTAACAGATAGTGATGTTTCAACACTTTAAGAAATTTTATATATAAATATTTTTTTCAAAAAGTTTTTATAAATATCTTTATTTATGAAAAATAATTTCTAACTATTAGTTATATATTATGTCGAGTAATAATAATTCAGTAGCAAATGTAAAAACAAATAATACTTTTAAAACAAACAATGGTGCTAAAGGAAATAGTTATTCGGGAATGGGTAAAATTTTCTTTATTATATTTGTTATTGTTTTTATTGTAGGTCTTATTTATGTTATTTATTTAGCAGTAGATGCAGTAAATACAAAAAATGCAATGAACCCAGTTGTTGTAAATGATACTATTGATGCCGATGTTACACGCCCTGCTTTTAATCTTCCTGAAGTCACTACAGGATTAAATCAAGCATTCAGCACATGGATTTATGTTAAAGATTTTAATTATAAATTTGGTCAATACAAAAACATATTATGGAAAGGAAATCCCGGAACTGGTGGAGGAAATGTTCATAGTCCCAGTTTATGGCTTTATCCTTTAACAAATTCACTTAAAGTTGTAACATCAACACAAGATACTTCTGGTGTTGAATCATGTGATATTCCTAATATTCCTTTAATGACATGGGTTCATATTTGTTATGTACTTAATAATAGAACAGTTGATATTTATATTAATGGAAAATTAGAACGCAGTTGTGCATTAAGAAATATTCCTGTATTAACTGCTGACCCAGTTTATATTACAAATGCCGGAGGTTTCTATGGAAAAATGGGTAAAACACAATATTTTACAAAAACATTATTACCAACAGATGTTATGAATTTATATCAACAAGGTCCTTTAGGTTCTACACAATATCAAGTTCAATTCTTCCAAGATGGTAAATTTGTAAGTGTATCAAATAACAGTGCTTTTGAATCTTAAAAAAATATTAAGAATACTAAAAAATTAAAATAAAAAAATATAATTACTATATATAGATGTCTTCTAATAATGTATCAATGAATACAGGAGCAAATAATCCAGGTAATAATAAAGGAGGTAATAAAATATTTGGCCTTGTAATGATTGTTATAGCAATTTTACTTGTTTTATATTTTATTTATTCAATTGTTGTTGGTTATCAAAATTATAATAAATATAGCCCTTATTTAATTAATGATTTAGTAAGTGGAAATACAGCTTATAAAATTCAAGCCTATAAAATTCCACAACCTCAAGATAATCAATATGGTACTGAATTTTCATATAGTTTTTGGATTTATATCAATGATTCAAATTTTGATACTTCTTGTGATGAAACCAATATTTCAGGTTTTAAACACGTATTCCATAAAGGAAGTTATGATTATAGTAATAATCATTTACCATTACTTCAAACCCCTGGAGTGTGGTTATATCCCAATACCAATAAATTTAATATTCGATTCAATACATATCAAAATATTGTAGAATCTTGTGATGTGGGTAATATTCCTCTTAATGCATGGGTTCATTGTTCTATTATTTTAATTGGTAATAGTGTTGATGTATTTATTAATGGAAATTTAAAGAAACGCCAAAAATTAAGAGGAGTCCCAAAACTTAACTATGAAAATTTATATATTTCTAATTGGGGAGGTTTTGATGGTTACTTATGCAGATTTAGATATTTTAACTATGCTATTCAACCATTTATGATTGAATATTTGTTTAATGAAGGACCATCTAAGAAATTTGATTCATCATATAATACAGGAATTAATAATCCAAGTCCTACACTCAGTCCTCAATATTGGATGAGAACTGGTTTTCCCAATTCAAATGTCCCTAAATAAAGGAATTATTTAAAAGTTTTTTTTAAAAATATATAAGATTATTCATTGAAAACTTATATATAAGAAAATATATTTAAACATTAAATGTCTTTAAACAATGACAAAAAAAAATCAAAATTAATTAAAATAAAAAATACTATTTTTAAGGAAAAATATTTTTTAGGAAAAAAAGGATTTGTCATTAATAAGAGTTTTATAGAAGAAGAACAATTAGAAGAAATTAAAAAAGAACTTCATGTTACACCATTCACAAATAGTGATTATGGTGTTCCTGAAAAACCTTTTAAAGTTTTTCGAGAAAACTCAACACATTTATATGTACCTAAATTTTTTGGTATTCAAAAATTTGAAATGCCAAAAAACAATATTTCTCCAAAAGGTAAAAATATTGATATAGAATTTAAATTAAAATTAAAAAAAGAACAAGAACTTCCTGCTCAAAAAACAATGGATGCTTATCATGAAAAAGGTGGTGGAATATTATCTCTTATTCCTGGATTTGGCAAAACCATTATGGGTTTATATTTTATTAGTCAGCTTAAGAAAAAGACTCTTGTTATTGTTCATAAAGAATTTTTAATGAATCAATGGATTGAGCGTATTCAGTTTGCTATTCCAGAGGCTAAAATTGGTATTATTCAGGGTCCAAAATGTGAGATTGATGACAATGACATTATTATTGGTATGTTACAAACATTGTCAATGAAAGACTTTCCAAAAGATACATTTGATGATATTGGTCATGTAATTATTGATGAATGTCATCGAATTCCTTCTCGTGTATTTATGAAAGCATTATTTAAGATAAATTGTAAATACATGTTAGGTTTAAGTGCGACCCCAAATCGTAAAGATGGGTGCACAAAAATATTAAAATGGTTTATTGGTGATATTATTTATAATGGTAAGAGTAGTCAAAAGAATATTGTTAAAGTGGATCGTTATATTATACATAGTGAAGATGAAATATATAATCAAGAAAAATTTAATTTTAGAGGACAAGTACAATCGGCGACGATGATTAATCAAATAGCCAATTATCGACCACGAACTCTTATGATTATTGAAGAAATTAAAAAAGAATTAGAAAAGCATGATAATCGTCAATTTTTAATATTAAGTGATCGAAAGCAGCAATTATTTGATTTTGAGAAATTTCTTAAAGAAGGTGGAATAGAAAGTGTTGGTTATTACATTGGTGGAATGAAACAGAAAGATTTAAAAATAAGTGAATCAAAAAGAGTATTACTTGGAACATACCCAATGGCAAACGAGGGATTAGACATACCAAGTTTAAACGGATTAATTTTAGGCACACCAAAAAGTGATATTATTCAAACGGTTGGTCGTATTTGCCGTGTTAAACATGAAAATATTCAACCTCTTATTATGGATATTGTGGATAAATTCTCTATTTTTGAAAATCAATCAAGAAAACGATTTAAATTGTATAAACAATATAAATATGAAATTGAGGATATTAAATATGATATGGATAAAAATGAAATATTTGCGCATAAAAATTATGATTTTCATCATATATTTGATCAATCATCTGATGATGAACCTATTGATTTAAATGAAAAAAAAAAGAAAAATGAAAAACCTATTCAAACTAAAAAAGAAAAATATGATGAATTATTTAAGTCATTGGACATGTTTAATTAAATTCTATTTTTTTTAGAAATATTACAATTTCTTGAGTTATTGTTATATTGTGATGATGTAGAAGTTAATAAATTTTGTTTTGATGGTGATACTATTGAAGCTTCTTTTGCGCTTTTTGACATTCCAAAAATAAGTCCAGCAAATACTTCATTTTCAATCAAAATTGTTTGAAGTTCATTTTTAATATATGATTTAAAAAGATAACCATCTAAATTCTTACCTTGACATAGATCATTTGTTTTTTCTATAATTTTATTTCTTAAATTATTTAATTCATCATTTCCATAATCATCAATCAAAGAAGTTAAATTTTCTTCTTCAGTTTCAGTTTTATTATTATTATTATTATTATTATTATTTTTTTTTTTTCGTGTTTCTAAAAAGGTGTACCACCATTTATCATCAAGTATTTTTTTTAATATATCAAAACTAAATAATTTATTCAAAATAGTAAATGACATTTTATTATTACCACAAGCATCATCTTGATGACTACATACTTTATACCCATAATCTTTACTTAATCGTACACATTTTAAATTTCCACAACATGTGTTTTCACCTTTTTCATCAACTAAACATTTTTCATTATAATGTGCACAATTATCTAAATAAATATTTTCTTCATCAATGACTTCACCTTGTATATTTTTTATAATTTTTTTGATTATTTTCTTTTTTCGTTCTCTTTTTCTTTTCATTTGTCGTCGTGCAATGGCCCAAGGAGTATAGCTTCGACTACATAAATCTTCATAGTTCACATTTAAAGGATAAGTATCTAAATCAACAATACCATCAGTAGAATCAAACTTTTCTGTATTTAGATAATCATTTATAAATATAAAAACAATTAATAATAATATTAAAATAATTAAATAATTCATCTAATAAAAGAATATAAAAAAATTATTCATAATATTTATATATTATGAATGTTGTAAAAAAAGAAGACATAATAGATGTATATTCATTTGGTCTATTTCTAAATGTACATACTCAATTAACGACATATACTTTTAAAAACAATGGATTATTTAGTGCTTTTTTTTATTTAGTTCTTTATAATTTATTAACGGGACTTATTTTTCGATATAGTGGAGTTCAAGTACTTACTCATAAATTTTGGAGAAAAAATCTTCATTCTGTAGCAATGCCATTAGTTGCTAATAGTATTTCAAATGTAGTTGCTTTACAAATTCAAATGCCAGAATTAATACTTAATAGACATATTTTAGAATTCATCATGTTATTAGGTTCAAATTATTTCATTAACATACATTATCCGAATGAAATGGAATGTTCAAAAATATTTCGTTTTAACATTACTCTTTTTTATTTTTTATTGTTGATGTTTTATTAACTTTTTTTTGTTGATTAACTTTTATATATTTTGTAGAAATTTTTCATTTGCAAATGCATTGAATGAAAGAGGACCTAATAAATTAACTAATTTATCAAAATCTTGTTTTGAACCACCTTTTTTTGTCTTTGAAGAACTTTTATTATCTATTAAAAGTTTATTGAGGACTACTAATAAACCAGTAGCAATAAAAGCACTTGTTCCTAAAGGAGCAATAATTGCTTTTAAAATAGAACCTCCTTTTTGTTTGGTATTTTTACTATTTGATTCTTTAAATGATTCATAAAGATCACTTAATAATATAGAAATTCCCCCTTTATTTCCTAAGGGTTGAAGTATTTCATTTAATTTTTGATAAATACCACTTCCACCTTTCATCATACTTTTTTTAGATTGAGGTTTTTCAACAGCAAAATGATGAAGTAATAATAAAGCAGCCAATACTAATAAATTACCTCTTCCTAATGGTGCTAATATTTGCTGCATCCCCATCATTCCACCTTTCATTGATTTCTTTATTTTTTTATTATCAACACTTTTATCTACTACACTATGATATAAAAATATTAAAAGTACTAAATTTATTAAGGAATTCATTGATAATGGTACAAGACCTTTACCAATTTGTTGAATAGCATCAAATTGATTTACTTTTTTTGTTCCTCCGTTTTGCATTTGTAATAATTCAAAAATACTTTTTTTTTGAACAACAGAATTTCCACATCCACAACCTCCTCCACTTTTTTTGTGTTTTTTTCCTCCACCACATACTCCTTGATTAACAGATTGGTCTGAACCAATTAAATCACCATAATAAATGGGTGCATAATTAAAACTATATCTTGAACGTCCTACTAAACCACCAATTGAACGATTAACATCAATTGTATAACCATCTCCACCTGATTGAATATTTGTATCATTTATAAAATCAAGTGTTTTGGCAGGATGAACATTTTCTTTAAGTAAATAATTATTTACATTATCTTTTAAAGGTTTTGAATAATGATTAGATTGAACTTGTCCACTTACTTTGGAGGGCATATATAATAAATCAACATTTTAAAAATATAAAATTATAAAAAAATATTATAAAGAATCTAATATAATCTGCGTTTTATTTATTGTTGATATATTATCCATACAAGTTGTTTTCTTAAATGGCACCCATTTTTTGAAAAAACTATTATAATTACATTCTACAAATATACATTTGTTTTTCTTTAATTTTGTTAATATATTTTCTTCTAAATTTTCAAAATATACAATTGATTTCAAATATTTACTTGTTTCAATATCTGGAACACTTGCAAGTGAATGCTTTTCAATATTATTATTTGAACTATAACAATATAATTCATAAATATCAGATATTTTTGTTGGATTAATTAAAAATTTACATGTTGTTTGTGTTAATTTATTGTCTTTTGTTGGTTTTTCCTCTTTTTCTTCATTTACATCGATTAAATCCCCAAATAATTTATCATCATCATCTTCTTCAATAACTTCTTTTTTCAATTTATTTACTTTCTTCATTTTATCTTCCTCATTTTCATCTACTATTACCTTTTCATTATCAATCGTCACACCATTCTTTAATATTTTTGAATCTGAACGACATTCTGGGAATGGAAATAAATAGTTATTACTAAAATTACTATTGTTCTTAAATATAAGACCACTATTTTTATAATTTAAAATTTTCATATAATCTTCGATTAAAGCTTTTATTTCTATACTTTTAAAATATTCTTTCTTTGAAATATAAAGCTCTTCATCTAAAATATATTTGTTTCTAAATATTCTTTCTAATATATGATGACGGTGATCAAAGTTTTCTGTTATAAGAGACCTACCTTTATAATAAGGTAAATCATTCACTAAAAATATATATTTATTTTCTTCTGTTTTTACTATTTCTCCCTCAAATAATGTGCCTTCAAATAAATCTTTCGCAAACTTGATTTGAACCACATTCATTACAAGATTTTTTTTATAAATAAAAACACAATAGTTTTTATTGTTCACACATGTTAAAAATAAGATATATGGCTTACCAAATGATTTTAATAAAATATTAAAATCACTTTTCTCCAAATTATCTAAATTACTTTTATTTAATACAGAATAATATTTACCTGATACATTAAAATTACCTATTGTTCTTAATTGATTATTTATGTCACTATATAATTTTGAATGACTTTGTACAAAATTTGATTTTTTTCCGAAAAAAAAAGAATAACTCATCTTTACTTTAAATTAGGAAATTGTTCTTATATATTTTCAACTTTTTATTTTTTTTAAAAAAATTTATTGTTAACTATTAGAGCCTATGAATACTTTAAATAAAAAAACAATAAAACCTTATATTGAAAAAATTAAAAAGACATCTTATAAAACAGTTGTAAATCAACTTCATCTTCAATCTAAAAAAAAAGAGTTAACAAAAACCCAAAAAAATAATATTTTTAATACTATTCATAAATTAGAATTATGGAAGAAAAAAGAATCATTAAAAAAAGAAAAAATGAAAGAGTCCATCAAAGAAAATATTAAAATCAATATGAATACTCATATTTCAAAAAAGACTTTAAATAAAGCAAATCTTCATTCAAAAGAAGTCAATGATTTTAAAAAAAATTTGAAAAATGATTTTAAAAAAAAATCAAAAGTCAATATTAAAAAAAATAAACATTCATCAAAAATAAAGAATGTTTCTAAAAATACCTCATCTAAAAAAAATAATATTCAACAATTAAGTAATAAAGATATATTAAATATGATTAAAAATGATAAATAGGTAATATATTTAATATTTCTTCACAATTCATTGCATTATTTTTAAAATAAGATTCAATAAATGATTCTGTTCTTGGGTCTTGAAATGAAGTTATAATTTTCTCATATATGTGTATTAATTCATCCCCTTCTTTGTTTCCTTGATATTCTAATATTAAACAATGATTTTCTACACAATATTCTTTGGTTTGATTAATAAAAACATAATTAAATTGATATTTACCCATACCATACCCACGATTAATTAATATAACTGGTTTATTTGTTCCTTTTCTTTGAATATAATTTTTTTTACTTTCATTTTTAAAAGATGTTATTTCAAAATGATTCTTTTTAAAATATGAATTATATATTAATAATGTATGTTCCGCATTATTTGTTAAAATTTGTTTATGTTCATTCCAAATAACACTTCCTACCTTAATAGTAAAGTTTAAATTATTTAAAAAAGTACAATCACTAATAAAATGTTTTAATGAAATAATTTGTGATGGTTCATGAAAAATAGTATTTTGATTAATTTTTAATACAAAATCTTTATTTTTAGTCATACTTTTTTTATTTTCAATAATTAAAATAAAAACATCTTGTTTGGTTTTCATAAATTTACATTCAGGAATAACAATTATTTCATGAATTTTAAAGTTATTTTGTATATAATGACGTGTTTTATCATAATATAAACAATTTAAAAAATTAATTGGTAAAATAAATGCTAATAAACCATTTTTATTTAATTTTTTTAAACAATCCAATAAAAATAAGATAAAAATATTTGGTCTTCCACTAAAATATTGAAAATAGGTTTCAGATACATCACTTTTACTTAAAACATAATAAGGTGGATTTCCAATAATTAAATCATATTTTTTATTTTCTTGAACTTGAAAAAAATCTTTATTTTCATATTTTAAATGATTTTTTTTTAAACATAAATCTTTTGTTTTTTCAAAAATAGTAGTATTTTTTTCATAAGCATCAATTTCTTTTTTTTCAAAACATTCATCTAATTTAAATAAAAATTCACCAGAACCACAACATGGTTCTAATATATTTTTTATCATTAATTTATTTTTTTTGATTATTGTTTTAATTTTATTTAAGGTAATATCAATAATAGATTGGGGGGTAAAATAAATACCATTTTTTTTTATTTGTTCAATACTTAAATCTTTTGTAAGTTCATAACTAATAAGTGAAAATTGTATTTCAGAATTTAATATATCCATACTTATATTTATTTATTTCATTTTAAATAAACAATTGTTAATAATATTATAAATTTAAAACAATATTTTTAATAAAAAATAAAATCAATATGTCTGATTTTAATTATGATATAATTTATGTTCAATCTCATAAAGAAATCGATTTTACAAATATTCGAAATATAAAAATTTTGATGACCTTGTTATATATACACTATAACTTGCGATTTTTAATGATCTGTTTGTAATGATATTATAAAATGTGAAATGTGTCCAATTTGTATGTCAAATAAAAATGAATTAATTGATATAAAATGTTCAAATCATCATAAAATATGTGCTGATTGTAATACAAAAATA
>JGI10211J14876_10001383_pt1 | contig 10627 bp, 9 predicted proteins | sample Etolagsediment_FD_14876 | JGI IMG/M metagenome (IMG submission 14876)
ATGAATCAATTACAATTGAAAACCTTTCACATGATGGGCGTGGTATTGCTCGTATTGAAGGTAAGACTGTCTTTATTGCCAACACCGTTCCTGGCGACATCATTAGCTTGCGCATTACAAAACAACAGGACAAGTATGAAGAAGCCGAGTTAATTAGCATTGAAACACCATCTACTGATAGAGTTGAACCTTTTTGCGCTTTATACAATCAATGCGGCGGCTGCCAACTACAGCACATCAGCATTGATGCTCAACGTCACTTTAAAGCAGAAAACTTCATTACCCGCTTAACCCAAGCAGTCAACTCTAAAAACTGCAAGGTCGTTGCTCCGCTTGTTGGAAATGATAAAAACTACCGTAGACGTGCTCGTTTTGGCTTGTCTATCAGTAAAAAAGACAAAATTGCTCGCTTAGGTTTTCGTGAAAAGGCCTCTAATGAACTCATTGATATTGAACAATGCCCAATTTTAACGCCTGGCTTAAACCAAGCTTTAGTAGAACAACGCCCCCAGCTATTAGAGCAAGCTAGCCGAGCCTATAAAGAGATTACCTTCGTTGAAGCCGATAATGGCGTATTTGTGACTAACAGCACCAGTGAAGAACCGAGTAGCTTAGAACCTTGTTATAAAACAGAAGGCTTGAACATCCACTTTCCAGCAGATGGATTTATTCAGGTAAACAGCCTGCAAAACGAACAGATGATTACTCAAGCAATGGACTGGCTGGAATTAGAATCAAAACACAAAGTATTAGACCTGTTTTGTGGTGTTGGAAATTTCACTTTACCTATTGCCAAAAAGGTCAAAAGCGTTACAGGTATTGAAGGTTTAGCTGATTTAGTGGCAACCGCCTCAAGTAATGCAAAATCCAACCAAATTGAAAATGCCGACTTTTTTAAAGCTGACCTGTTTGACGAGTGCCATAAACTACCTTGGTTTAGAACTCAAAAGTACCATCGAGTATTGCTAGACCCTGGTAGACAAGGTGCGTTTGAAATCAGTAAAGTTTTACACTTACTTAAAGCGGAAATTATCGTCTATGTCTCTTGTAATGCAGCAACCTTAATCAGAGATATTCAAGAACTTGAAAAACAGGGTTATCAACTTAACAAAGCAGGCCTGGTAGATATGTTTCCGCATACAACTCACACAGAAGTTATGGTACAGCTTAAAAAATCCAAACCACCTAAAAAGAAGAAACCCAATATCTTTCGCTTTTAATAATAAATAACCCAAAAGCGCAAAATACTGTAAATCAAGAGGCTCTTCTGCCTCTTTTTTATATCTAAATCAACTAACTCAATTTAATCAACAAGCTAGAACCTATTAATTGAATGTAGAACATTTCACTATTTAGTGATATATTCTGGCCTAACAATTAAATTAGTCAAGACTAACTTTTTATTTAGCCTGCAATAATCTTATTCAAAAGCACTGAAAAAACATGAAGATAAATAACCTACCAACAATAATCAAAGCCCTTCTCTTAGGATTAAGCCTTTTTGTAGCAAGTTTTAATAGTCACGCACAGCTTAATATCATCGCCACCACGGGGATGATTGCTGACCTAGCTCAGAATATTGGAGGTAAACACGTTAAGGTAACCGCTTTGATGGGAACCGGAGTTGATCCGCATTTATATAAAACCACTCAAGGTGACTTAAGACGCTCTTACCCGANCGNACATTATTTTCTATAACGGCCTACACTTAGAAGGCAAGATGCAAGACATCTTTGAAAAACTGGCTCGTAAGAAAACGGTGGTTGCCGTTGGCTCAAAAATAGACCAAAACAAACTGATGCACCACGGAACTTATCCTGACCCACATATTTGGTTTGATTTAAGTCTTTGGCAACAAGCGGGTCAACGTGTATTAAAAACACTTCAAGAGCAAGATTCAAAAAATAAGGCTGACTATCAAAATCAGGCCGATCAATATCTAAAGCAAATGGCTGAACTAGATTCTTGGATCAAACAACAGGTATTAGAAGTACCAGAAAGCCAGCGAATCCTCATTACGGCACATGATGCCTTCGGTTATTTTGGTAAAGCTTATGATATAAAAGTAATGGGACTGCAAGGTATTAGTACCGCAGCGGAATTTGGTCTTCAAGATATCAAACATCTTAAGGATGTCATTGTAAAAAACAACGTAAAAGCGGTCTTTGTAGAATCGAGTGTTTCACCTCGTTTTATTGAATCTTTAGTCGCTGGCGTAACAGCCGAAGGTCATAAAGTTATCATCGGTGGTGAACTCTACTCAGATGCAATGGGGCCTAAAGGTACAGCAACCGACAATTACTTTGGCATGGTAAAACACAACGTGCAAACCATTGTGAATGCCTTAAACAGTAGGCTGTAAAAATTAAAAGCGATACTGAATAGCGCTAAAATATAAAGACAAGAATTAAATATTATGGCAAACACCTCAAACAGAACATCTCCCCTTTCCGTTGATCATCTCAGCATGCGTTATCACCACAAGCCTGTGTTAACCGATGTGAGCTTCAATATTCCAGAAGGAAAAAGCATTGCAATTGTAGGCCCGAATGGGGCGGGGAAATCCACCTTACTGAAAGGCATTATGGGGTTAGAGCCACTGATTGAAGGTCAAGTGAATTTCTTTGGTCAATCATTAGACAAAAAACGTCTATCTACCGCTTACGTTCCGCAACGTGAAGAGATTGACTGGGATTTTCCCATCAATGTTATGGATGTTGTTTTAATGGGACGTCATGGACATCTGAAACTTTGGCAACGCCCATCTAACATTGATCGTCAAATTGCTGAAAAAGCTCTAAAAGACCTACAAATGTGGGACTTTAAAGATCGTCAAATCAGCCAGCTTTCAGGCGGACAGCAACAACGCGTTTTTTTAGCCCGATCCCTTGCACAGCAAGCTAACCTTTACTTGATGGATGAGCCATTTGCGGGAGTAGATGTTGCGACTGAAAAAGCCATTATTGAACTGTTTAAAAACCTTAAGCAACAAGGTAAAACCATCATTTGTGTTCACCATGATTTAAATACCGTGGGTGAATACTTTGATTGGATTATCTTTATTAATGCGCGTCTAGTTGCGGCAGGACCAGTAGAAGAAGTTTTGACTAAAGAAAACCTCAATAAGACCTACGGTGGCCGCCTCTCTTTGTTAAATGACTTAACTGAAGAGATGTATCGTACTCAGCTTAACAAAGCACACGATACGGACTAATCCATGGATGCTTTTACTCTACTTCAACCAGTTTCAACCTGGGACAACCTATTATCCTTTTGGCGCTTTGAGGATATGAATGTACTTTGGGTTTTAGTTGGTAGCATTCTTCTTGGTATGAGTGCGTCAGTCATTGGTGCTTTTGCCTTCCTTCGTAAACGTTCATTAATTGGTGACGCTTTAGCTCACGCGGCACTGCCAGGTGTCATGATGGCTTTTTTACTTTTTCAAACACGCGACCCTCTAGTCATGTTTTTGGGTGCCGCGGCCAGTAGCTTTATTGGTTTTTTCTTAATTGACTGGCTTCCTAAAAACACCAAAATCAAACCCGATGCCGCCTTAGCGATAACCCTCTCTTTCTTTTTTGCCTTAGGATTAATGCTGCTCTCTTATATTCAAGGCTTAAATGTCGAAAATAAAAGTGGTTTAGATAAAATCCTTTTTGGACAGGCCGCTGCGATGACTCAAGATGACATCCGCCTACTGGGCTATGTTGCGATTACGATATTAATCACGGTTACACTTTTCTTCCACAAATTGCGCTTAATCGCTTTTAATCGTACCTATGCCATAACAATAGGTATGGCTGTTAACCGTTACGAACTGCTATTAGCCTTGTTAATTGTTATGTCCGTTGTAGTTGGTTTACAACTCGTCGGTGTGGTACTAATGGCCGCAGTTCTCTTAACCCCTATTGCCGCCGCTCGATTTTGGAGCGGTGAACTACGTAGTATACTAATACTTTCTGCTTTTTTAGGGGCATTAAGCGCCATTATCAGCACACAAATATCCTACATTGCTCCAGCTATGCCTACAGGCCCTTGGATGGTGGTAAGTTTATCGATACTGTTTATTCTTTCTCTATTATTCGCACCACAAAAAGGTCTACTCAAACGCTTTTTGGAACATAAATTACTGCGACAAAAAGTAGCCGAAGAGAACATCCTGCGCACACTGTACAAACTAGTTGAACGTAACAAAATAGCCCAGCTTGATTTTAATCATTCTGACATTCAAGCTTTACGAAGCGTACCGACAGAAAGCTTACAAAAAACATTAAAAACACTATGTAGAAAAAAGTTGATTGAATCCTCTAGTAAGGGATTTAGACTGACGCAAAGCGGATTAGAGCTCGCGACACAATTAACCCGTCGCCACCGCCTATGGGAAAACTACCTTAATGAACATGCTGAGCTGACACCTGAACAGGTGCACAACCAAGCAGAGCGTATTGAGCATATTTTGACTGAATCTCAAGAGAAACAATTACAGGATGAGCTGAAAAATGCAGATTCTGATCCACACGGCAACCCCATTCCTAGCCAAACATCTCTGACAGAAGGTAAAAACTAATGCTAACCGAACTGGGTATGAATGACATTTGGATAATTGCCACAGCAAGCTTAGTCGCGGCCGCTTCTGCTTTAGTGGGCGTCTTTCTTATATTGCGTAAACAAGCCCTTATTGGCGATGCGATCAGTCACTCTGTTCTTCTAGGGATTGTGCTAGCATTTCTTCTAACTGATAGCCGCTCTTTACCTGTTATGTTGACGGGCGCCGTATTAATCGGATTATTAACCGCCTGGCTAAGCGACACCTTGCACAGAGTAGGTAAACTGCAGAGCGATGCCAGCATTGGTATTGTCTTTACCCTATTTTTTGCCATTGGCGTCATTTTAGTCTCACTTTATGCCGGACAAATTGACCTAGACCAAGAGTGCGTTCTTTATGGTGAAATTGCTTTTGTACCCTTTGACACGATTTATATCGGCGGCTTAGAGAGTGGAACAGATATTGGGCCAAGAGCTTTTTGGGCAATCGGCATTGTTTTTGTGATTGTTTTAGTTAGCATCATACTCGGATTTAAACGCTTGGAAACTATCGCTTTTCATCCAAATCTGGCGTTATCTCTAGGAATTAATGTCGTGTTTTGGCATTACTTTTTAATGACATTAGTCTCAATGACAACCGTTGCTTCATTTGATGCCGTTGGCGCTATTTTAGTGGTAGCCTTATTGGTTATACCTGCTAGCAGTGCTTACTTACTAGCAAAATCCTTGAAAGCGATGTTATGGATTGCCGTTGGTTACTCTCAAGCAGCAGTAATAATCGGATATAGCTTGGCATTCAGCTTAGACAGTTCAATATCTGCATCCATTGCGGTGAGCGCAGGCGTATTGTTATTTATCACTATTGCAGTCTTACAAGTGCAAAAAACAGTTATGCGCAGAAAAAAAGTAGCCGTTATTAATTGATGTAACTAAACAAAATAACTACCACACCCCGCAAGAGGGTATAAAAGCCTGCTTACTTTTTATAAACGAGGGTTAATCGATTTTTAGAATCGTTTTTTCAAGATAAGTAGCCACACCATCTACCGCATTAGAGTTGGCAAGCATGGCATTGGGTAACAGAGTTTTTACCTGATCACTGGCATTATCCATAACAACAGCATGTCCGACTAGATTCAACATCTCAATATCATTCATACCATCCCCTAAAGCCATTACCTCTCTAGATGATAACGCCCGTTGCTGTAACACCATCTTTAACGCCTGTGCTTTAGAGACACCTAAATTCATGACTTCTAAGTACTCTGGCGAAGTAAACGTAATGTAAAGCTGTTCGGATAGATGCTGTTTCAATAAAACTTCTAGCTCAACCAGTTTGTCATGTTCAGCGGTAAAATAGATTTTATCGATATGCGCTAAATCACTAACAGAAAAGTCACATATTTTATATTCAAAACCCGACTCATGATGAATTGCTAAAAGTGCTTCATGCGGTTCTTCAACCAGCCAAAAATCTTGTTGATAAAGATTCCTGTGAACATCAAATCCTGCTGACAAATCCAGTACCTTTTTAACAAGATGAGATGGTATATGATTTTCGTACAATAGTTCGCCAGCAGAGTTATGAACTCGTGCTCCATTAGAAGTAATCAAGCACATATCCACATTTAGCTGTTGTGCAATAAGATGTACATCTTGATAATGGCGGCCTGTCGCCAACATAAATTGAACCCCTTGTTCGACAAGTTTTTGTACCGCATCAATCGTGGGTCTGGTAAGCTTATGTTCAGAATTCAGCAGAGTTCCATCCAAATCGGACACCACCATTTTTACTTGAATATCCATAAGTTCATGTGTGTTTAGAGTAGTCAAAATAAAGTTACCAGGCCTGGTGATTATTTAGAAATGTTATCGAGAGCATTATCAAGGTGACAATTTTCAGTGTTTTCGGACGGATGTAATAACTCAATCAAGCGTTCAACCTGACGAACGCAACAACCACTACCCTGGCAAGCATAGGTTTTATTGCTCACCTCTTCTAAGGTTTTAGCGCCTTGTTTAATAGTATCTATAACATCTTGTTTGCTAACGTCATAACAAACACAGAGGTTTTTATCCAGGTTTTTAGTGAGTTCACGAGGAAGCTCATTCGGTTCTTGATTTGGCATAAATGTTATTTTAGCCTAAGAAAAGATATTTCTAATGTTTTGCGTGAAATTATTCATTACGAAATTTACAAATCAATTTAAAGCTTAAAAAATTTGATTTTATACTCTATTGTTAACTATTGACTCCTTCATGCTAAGAAGTCTTACCATGAAACTCTAACTCTTTAGCCATTAAGTAACGTACGATATGAGCACTATCTTCAGAAGACATCTCATCAAATTGAAATGCGGTTCTTTTTTTTGCTTGAGCATTAAGCTTATCTGACTGGTACACACAACTAGCCTTTGCAAAAACAAACGTATCATCCATGTTAAACAAGGCACAGACCTGTTGTGAAAGAGCATATCCCGTTGAAGTATAAATCGCAAAGCCTCCTGCACCTAGGTTCACCCTTTCAATCGGCCACTTTTCGCTATCTGATAACGTTTGATACGCTCGCTTAAGCTTTACATACAGGCTTTCATAATGGTTAAGTTTTGCCACCATTAAAGTAATCACTTGAGCCAACCAATTACCTTTTGAAGCGAGGGCGGATAAACCACTAATATATTGTTCAGTACGGAATGGTTTTGGAGATATCTTGTGATACATAAAGACTTTTCCATGCAAGCTGTGTTCGATAACATCAACTAGCTCAGAGATATAATCTTCTAGTCGTAAATAAAAAGCTTGTAACAATGGTAGAACTTTGGACGAACCTTTAGCCTCTGGCATGCTGGTTTTTTGATTTAATTCAAGCCGTTGCCTATATTCACCTGATTGATGAACATCTATCCCGTCAATAATTGAATCTAATAACCAAACCATCAGCTCTAGCTTTTGATTCAGCTCAGTAAAAATTTGTACACCACCATTCTGAATGTGGCGTTCATCTTGGAATAGACTATTAAGCTTATGAGTTTCATTCAACAGGGATTGATATTCAACTGGTGAAATTAACTCCTCGCGAGCAATATGAAAACATAACCCTTCTGTAGTTAATGGCTCTAGATAATATGGTAAGTTAACATCAAATCGAAAAAAAGTTCTTTTTTCAATACCCACTTCAGCTCCAAAACTTTAAAGTTAAAAAGGTATAGCCTTATAAATAAAAGGCCATAAATAACAATCAGTTAAAACCTGCCTATTCATTATAAAGCACAGTCCTATTGCGCCCTAATTCTTTAGCCTGATAAAGCGCTAGGTCTGCCATCTTCATTAAACTGGATATTGTTTGATCCGTTCTATAATTTGCAACGCCTAAGCTAATCGTTATTTTTAATCCATTTTCAAAAATGTGGTTTTCAACAATTTTTCGTATTCGTTCAGAGCTTTCTCTAGCTGCAGAAAAATCTGTTTTTGGCATAATAATTAAAAATTCTTCACCGCCAAGACGGCCAAATAAATCAACACTACGAACTTCATTAAGCACTAGAATTGAAAGACCCTTTAGCACTTCATCACCGATATCATGACCATACTCATCATTAACATTTTTAAAGAAATCAATGTCAAACATAATCAAAACAAAGTCATCATTAAATCGGTTAGCTCGATCAATTTCTTCTTTAAGGCGATTCATTAACGCATAGCGGTTTGAAATTTGAGTCAAACTATCAGTAGTTGCTAAACCTTCAAGCTCTTCATTAACTTCCGCTAGCGCTTTAGTTCTATCCAGCACTTTGTTTTCTAAATCAAAGTTGAGATCTCTTAACTCATCATTGGCATCGACCAAATCACGTTGGTATTGAGACAAAATTCGGTAAAATATTGCGGAAACGATAGTGGAAATTAACAATGCAATCAACACACCTAACAAAGTTAAAGTATTGATGTGCCTAGTTTTCTGGTTAAACTCTTTGGTTAATCGCTGTTCTTGCAAACTATAACTACTATTAAATGATTTTGGATAAAAACCACTTCCGATAATCCAATTGCTACCTGGTACAGATTGAACATAAGCTAGCTTTGAATCAATCAGGCCTGTTTGAGGATTAATCCAATCATATGAAAGAAATTCATTAGACTCAACCTTTGTTACATTCACAATCGATTGATATAAATCATTCAGAAAAGGATTTTTAGATTCTGTCATATTTTTGCCCACAATATCCTGGCGAGCATAATTCAATAAAAGAGTACCTGTTGAATCGATAACAAAGAAATAATCAGAATCGCCTTTTCCAACCTGGTTAATAGCTTCAAGCAAATGTGTATTTGTGTTATTGGTTGCCGTATCTAAGTATTCACCCGACCCTAAGTACCAATCGTAAATTCCAAAACTCTTAACATAGGCTAACTGTTTAAACTGTTTATCAATTGGCTCTCCAGGTTTCGTAAAGGTATCCCATAGAAACCCTTTACCTTGGCTTTTTGTAATGGCTATCTCTTCTCTAATTACCTTTCTGCCCGTTGCATCTTCAAAGTCAATTATAGAGGTACCCTCTAAATGTCTCAAATATTGAGGGGCAAGCTGAAACTCTCCATCAAAATTTAAAATCCAAATAAAGCTCTCACCGCCGTTCCAAACTAAGGGTCTAAGCGATTCTATAATAAGCTCTTTCAAATCTTCTNCTGAGAGTTTGGTTGAGTAATGATTATAAAGCGCCATCGCAATAGCTTGTGCATCGTCCACTCTGCGTTGAATACGATTATGTAGATTTTTGTCAATTATGGATTGTCTATAAGCGACTAAGTCAACCATATTCTGAACTTTTGAACGAATGCGAGACTTTTCAATTTCTAAATAATCCACTCCAATCTGATTCAATGCTCTGTTGTAAGTCTCTTTTTCTGCATTCATAATTAACGTTGCGACAATAAACACAACAAGAGGTAGAAAAATGACTGGCCCTATAGCTAACAGCTGAATTAACGTTTTTTTATTTCGCACTTAAATAAGATATCCACTTCACAATTTTATAAAGAAACCACTAAATCGATAAAAAAAGTTTTAAATTGAATTTTATTAGAGATTGCATCTTCTCATTAAATAACCTGATAAAACAATGTTTTTAACTAAAAAGTCTTTTGCTCAGCTCCATTTTTCCGCACTACAAATACAAAAAAAGCACCCTAAGGTGCTTTTTTGTACAATCTAAATTCAACTATTAATCTGATTTACCACTAGTAGAAACATGATAGTGAGGATCTTCCGACACATTCACCTCAATCAAATCTTTTGCCTCTTCAAGTAGAACCTGACACTCAGGACTTAAGTGTTGAAGCGTAAGTGTTTTACCTGCCGCAAGGTATTTCTTAGTTAAACCATTTATGGCTTCAATACCAGTATGATCATAAACACGAGAGTGTTTAAAGTCTATACGCACGCAATCCGGATCATTTTTAGGGTCAAACATATCAATAAAGTTTTGTGCCGATGCAAAGAACAATGGCCCTTGAACTTTATAAGTTTTAGTCAATTTACCATCAACCTCTTCAGTCGTTTCTTGTAACATAATTCGCTGTGCATGCTCCCAAGCAAAGACTAGTGCAGACACAATAATACCGGCAATCACCGCTACTGCTAAATCGAACATAACGGTCAAGACCGTTACCATGACCATAACAAAAGCATCCGCCTTGGTCATACCGCGCATAATGTTCCAGCTTGCCCAGTTAAAGGTCGCAATTACAACAAAGAACATCAAACCAACTAATGCACCAATTGGCACCATCTCAATCCAAGATGAGGCTATCAATACAATCACTAATAAACCTAACGCAGCACTAATACCAGACCAACGTCCTGTTCCACCTGAGTTTACGTTAATCATCGACTGGCCAATCAACGCACAACCACCCATCGTGCCGAATGTACCTGCTGTGCAGTTAGCCGCTCCAAGTGCAATACACTCTTTGTTAGCTTTACCACGAGTTTCAGTAATGTCATCAATTAACGTCATGGTTAATAAAGACTCAACCGAACCGATAATAGTCAAAATAACCGCATAAGGTAAAACAATCCACAAGG
>JGI10211J14876_10001385_pt1 | contig 10617 bp, 14 predicted proteins | sample Etolagsediment_FD_14876 | JGI IMG/M metagenome (IMG submission 14876)
ATGGAATAAAATTATTTCTTCTGCCCATAAAGCCGCCGAACCAGGAATTCTTTTTTGGGATCGTATGGTAGAACAGTCTCCATCTGAGCCCTACGAAAGTTTGCAAGTACATTGTACAAATCCATGTTTTTCTGGAGATACTTTAATTGCTACAGAAAATGGTCAAGAGCGAATTAAGGACCTTGTAGAAAAAGCTTCTGTGACGGGGAAAATGACTCGTGTTTTTACTAAAGATGGAACTCTCAGTACGCCAATTGCGTATATGTGTACTGGGAAAAATAAGGTTTTGAAAGTTACTTTGTCTAATAAAACTTCCTTGGTTTGTACGTATGATCATAAGTGGCACGTATATGGTTTTAGTGAAAAAATCCTAGCTAAAAATTTAGAGATAGGAATGAAAGTTCTTGTATATGGTGGTAAAGACTATCAAAAAGATAACTTACAAGAGTCACAGATTATTAGAATAGAGGATGGTGGAGAGGAAATTACTTATAATCTAACAGAACCAAAATTTAATATGGTTTATGCAAATAATGTTTTAATTTATCAATGTGGTGAAATTGTTTTAGAAAAGGGTGGGGCATGTGTCTTATCATCTCTTCTTTTAACAGAGTTTGTTAATAAACCATTTACACCTGAGGCTTCATTTAATTTTGAACTTTTTAAAGAGATGGTAGGACGTGGTGTGCGTCATTTGGACAATGTTGTTGAAATGAATTTAAATAAACATCCTTTAGAAGAACAAAGAATGACTGCCACAAATGGAAGACGTATTGGATTGGGAATTACAGGTCTTGCTGACATGTTAGTTTCTTTAAATATTCAGTATGATTCGCAAGAGGCTTTGGACATTATAGAAAAAATTATGCAAGAAAAAATGAGAGCTGAGTATCTTGCATCTGCGGAATTAGCACAAGAAAGAGGATCTTTTCCATTATTTGATTCAACAAAACATTTTGAACGTGGGTTTTGTAAAAGCCTTCCAGAAGACGTTAAAGAAGTTTGTAAAAATGGCTTAAGAAATGTAACCATATCTACTATTCCTCCCAATGGATCTTTGTCTATTATGGCTCAATGTTCAAGTGGTTTGGAACCAATTTATGCTTTAAAATATAAGCGTTTTGTTGAGATGGGTGAAAAAACAAAAAAACAATTTTGGGTTTTTCATCAAGGTATGACTAGATTTTTTAATATAACAAAGCAAACAGAAGTTTCGGAAATTTGGAGAGAGGCTCATCAAATTGATTATAATTTTAGAGTAAAAATGCAAGGTCTTTTGCAAAAATATATTGATAGTAGTATTTCATCAACAATTAATTTGCCCAGTGATGTTTCTGTTGAAACCGTTGGTCAAATTTATATAGATGCATGGAAAGAAGGGTTAAAGGGAGTTACGGTTTACCGTGAAGGTTCTCGTGAAGGAATTTTAGTTACAGACGATTATGCCAAAGAAGCTGGCATTCCTGATATGGATTCTGTAACTTATAAAGTAAGAGCAGAAGGTGGGGATAAGTTTTATATTATTGTTTCTTATAGAAATGCTGACATTAAACAACCTTATCAAGTTTTTGTTTTGAATTATAAACAGGCTGAAAAAGATTCATTTATTAAGATTGGAAATCAGTTAGTAAAAATGTTGCAGTCTTCTGGTGTTTCTGAAAAAAGATTGCAAAAATATTTAGATCGGAGCAAAAGTTCTTTAGAGAAGTTAACAAGATTTTTGTCTTTGTCTATGAAAACCGACAATATAGACAAGGCCGTGGATATTTTAAATGATCATGCTTTTGTTGGAACGTTGGCTTATCAATTGTATAATATTTTTAGTAAAAGTTTGGTAGCTAAAAAATCTATTTGTAAAAATCCAGATTGTCAAAGTTCCAATGTTCGTATGGAAGAAGGCTGTATGGTTTGTGTAGACTGTGGTTGGTCGGGGTGCTCATGATTATTTTAGCTAATCGGTTTGAAGAACAAAAAGTTATTGAAGAAGAACGAGATTTGTGGGTTTTTAATGTTTTGGTAGCTATAGGTGCAGATGAAGATATATTAAGTGAATCCGATTTAGAAGATTTAAAGGAATATCTTAGAATGTTAGATATAGAGGTTGAAAAACATTTAGGAAATTGTAATGTCGACATTTTTAAAGATTCTAAATTAATAGCTCAATGGAAGCAGCCAGACTTAGTTCTTAAAAAGGATGAAGATGGAACTTATTATTATGAAATAAGGACTAATGATTGGGCCCTTCCTTTGCAAGGGAACGAAAGGTAATAAAATGAGTGATTTGTATGTTAAGAATTCAAAAGGGGAATTTAAACCAATTTCTTTTAAAGAAGTTGTACCACAAAATTGGGATGATAAATTAATAATTGTTAGGGTTGGTAGTGATGAGAATCCGGCAAATGATAATGAACTTGATTTAATATATGAATCTTTTAATAGGGCCGAAGTTCTTGAAAATTTAAATAATACAAGTATTATTTTAGTTCCTTACACAATTGATTTAGAAGTTTTAAGTTCTCTCAAAGATATTAAAGATAAATGTGTTTCTGTTCGAGTTACTGAATATGATGACTTATCTAAATTAGAGTCGTTGCAGAAACAAGCAAAAAGTAGCTTAAGAAATAAAGTTAAAAAGGTCGTAATTTTGCCTACTCCATTAACTGTTGATGAGTATAAAGAAGTGATGGAGATTAAAAAGCGTTGTGATATACGTAAACAAAGAAGAGGAAATTAAAATGGGAGAGTTAAGAAAAGAGATTAGAACACTATTGGAAAATGATTTAACGGAGTTTTGTGAGGGAAAATTAAAAAGATTTGATGGAATGTTTTTGTTAAAAAGGATGGCCACTTTTGATGGCCAAGGGCATTTGGTAGATTCTGAATTTAAACAAAAGAGTTTAGATTATGAAAGTGCGGTTTTGCATAAAATTTCTGAATTGCAAGGAAACTATGATTCTAATACAAACGCTCGGTTAAAAAAGTTGGAAGAAAAAGTAATAGAATTTTATGATAAATATGGAGTAAAAACGTGGTAGATTTAAAAAGGAGGGGAAATGCAGAAAGAAATTAAAAATTTAAAGGATTTGAAGAAACATATTGTTGCAAACAACATGAAAAAAGAAAATTTAATGATAGATAAAATTATAACTATGGAAGCTTTTCTTCGCCGAACTTATGGCGCTTTAGATGACGTTACATCAGCCAAAAAAAGTATGACTCAATCTTTGTTGGAAAATTGGGACAAATTTGAAGCAAAAAATGAAAGGCAGCAAGAGCTGTTAAAATTGGGCAGAGTTTTAATCGCCGACTTTATTTCAAATATTTAAAAAGTTTTATGAATGGCTATGGTAAGATTTGGTAGATTTAAAGACCAATTGATAAAGGAAAACAATATGTTTAAGAAATTAAGAAAAAAGATTTTTTTATGGGCAATAAATGTTGTTCTAGATGAAAAAGAGTATGGTTTGCAAGATATTACAGATGCGTTGCGATATAAAGATAGACATTTATTACAAAATTTTGGTGTTCACTTGTGGCCGGATACGTATGATGTTCACAGGGAATATAAAGAGGCGAATAAATGGCGGCTTAGAAAACAAAGAGAAACGTCTAGAAAGGAAATTTGATGATTAATATAAAAAAAACATTGGCAAAATTAATTATAGGAAAAAAGATAATAAATAAAAAAATAACAATGGATGACCTTTTTGCCATTGTTGATAGCAGAGAAAAGAAAAAAATAAAAAATATATTTAGAAACTTTTTTTGCGTACAAGAAAGTGATATTGTAAGTGAAATGTTGGCTTCTAAAAAGAAGAAAGATAGAGAATTTATAAAAAAAAGGAGAGTTGTAAGTTTTAGAAAATAATAAATATTTCATACACTTACAAGAACTATTAACATTTAAGTATATTCACATGGGAGATATGATTATGGAAGTTAAAGAAAAATTATTAAAAGAAAAAAAGAAATTGGATTCTTTGGGTCGCATTACAGAATGTTTTATTTTACCATATGGTTGGGAAGACGAAGTTTCAGCAATTAATGGCATTGTTAAAGAAGGTTCTCAAATGCTATTATGGGGCGCATATATATTTTTTGGTGATGTATCAGGCCCTATTGTAGGAACTACCATTACGCATTAAAATGAATAAATTTATCGTCACTTGTGCGGAGTTTTGGGATCTATACTAATAATTTCGTGCAAGTCCGACGATTTATAAAAAAAAGGAGAATTTTAGAAAATAATAAATATTTCATACACTTATAATAACTATTAATATTTGGACATATTTATATAGGAGGTATGCTATTATTAAAAAGTTATTTTTTTCTAAGGAGGCGATATAGATTGAAAACTTTTCTGTTAGACACTAATGTACTTCTCCATGATCCTGCCTGTTTGCAAGTCTTTGGTAACAACGAAGTTGTTATTCCACTTTCTATTCTAGACGAATTAGACAATCTCAAAATTAGATTAGATGGTGTTGGACGCAATGCCCGTGCAGTGGTGCGTCAGCTAGATGAGCTTAGAGCACATGGGTCATTGGAAGAAGGAGTGCGACTTAATAATTCTATTATTCGTGTTGAGTTGAATCATCAGCGTTTTGTTCCTGAGGGTTTAGAAAGTTCTAGAGTAGATAATAAAATAATAAGTGTTGCAATTGGTCTAGAAGAAGACCAAAAAAACGATGATAAAAAAAGAAAAATCATTGTTGTTACGAAAGATATTAATCTTAGAGTTAAATGTGATGCATTAGGGATTCTTGTAGAAGATTACATTAAAGATAAAATTGATGTAAATCCTGATTCTATTTACTCGGGTGTAGAGCAATTGTCAGTTCCATCTCAAATTATTAATGATATTTTTGATAACAAGGATGTAGATTTGGGCCTTGAACTTTTTCCTAACCAATTTGCAATATTACAAGCAAATGAAAATCCAAGTCAATCTGTTATTGTGCGCCAAGACAAAGGATGTATTAAAAAAGTTAGAGAATTTAAAGATGGGTTTTCTAGTGTTTTTCCAAGAAATGCTGAACAAAGAATGGCAGCAGATTTATTATTAAATCCAGAGATTAAATTGGTTACATTAATTGGTAAGGCTGGTAGCGGGAAAACTTTGTTGGCCGTTGCATCTGCTTTTGAAGATGTCGTTTTCAATAATAATAGAAATTATTCAAGAATTTTAATTTCTAGGCCCATTCAGCCCATGGGAAAAGACATTGGTTTCTTACCTGGTTCATTAGAGGATAAATTAAATCCATGGATGCAACCGTTATATGATAATATAGAATATATTTTGGGTGGAGATCAACATATGGTTTCCATGTATCAAGATCAGGGACTGCTGCAAATAGAACCTTTAACTTATATTAGAGGACGTAGTATTCCTAAATCTATTATACTTTTAGATGAAGCGCAAAATATTTCTGCTAATGAAATAAAAACTGTTATCACTCGATTGGGAGAAGGTAGTAAAATTATCATTACAGGTGATATTGAACAAATTGATAATCCTTATATAGATTATTCTGATAACGGTTTAACACATGTGATAGAAAGATTTAAAGACCATCCTATTGCCGGACATATTACTCTTCAAAAGGGTGAACGTTCGGAACTCGCCACTCTTGCTGCTCAAAGATTGTAATTCCTATTAATAATTTAACATTCACACGGATATTCTACTAATAAGGATATTCGTGTATCTGGAGAAATATATGAGCACAATTGTTTTACAAAATGCATATCCGACAGATGGCTATACAGGAGCCTCTGGGACAACTTTAATTTATGGTGATATTTTATCTAATGCTACCGGCATTCAACCATCGACTATTGATGCATATGTTAATGGTGTTTTGGCATTTCATGGACCAAATACTTTTATTGCACCATATAATGGTTCACAATCTTCTATAGTACAAATCTCTGATAGTTATGATGGATATAGGCTTACCATAGACAACACTGAGACTTTTTCTGCTTGTACTGATATAAGTGTTAATTTTCAAGCTGAAGATACAGATGCCAATTCGTTAGATGAAACTTTTTCTTTTCGAACAGGAACTAATCTTATTTCTTTCGACATTAATCTTTATGAAATTACTCTTGACGTAACTTTTGGCGGGCCAATGAATTCTATTGGTCTTACTAATCCGGCTAATTATACTTTTTCAAATGGAATGTATGCTAGATATATTGAGTCTATTGATTCTTCTACTATTAGAATGTGGGTGGAATTGTTTTATGGTGAAGAAACTTTTACGATAACGACATCTTCAGATATTTTAGATAGCTATGGAGATCCAATTCCATCTTCTTATAATGGAGTGGCTTTAGGACCGTTTCCATCTGAAGCATCATTTAGTAACTTTAATGGAAAAATTCGTACTAGCAAAAATAATAGTTTAATTTCTGCAGATGCGAATTTTATTTATATGGCGACTGATAGAGGTATAGATGTTTTAAGAAGAAATAATTTATCAAATGCTTCTCGTTGGGCACAGGTTTTCGACGAATATGGGATTAATTCCATGTATATTGCCAATTTTGGCGATGATTTAGAAATTTCTGATACAGCGCCTCCAGTCTTTTTAAGTAGGACGCCAGTTCCTGGAGCAAATGTCTCCTCAACTACTTCCGTATCAGTTGCCATTTATGACGAACATTCTGCGATAGAACCGACAAGTTTAATTATATATATTGATAATGAAATAGCGTTTAATGGCGTTCAAAATGGGTTTGCTAATGGATATTATGGAACGGTTCAACTAGGATATAGAACTATTTATGCCACTATTTCCCCGCCTTCCGCGTTCTTAAGTGGAAGTACAGTTTGGGTAAGGGCTATTGCAACAGATTTATTAGGCAATAGATTAGATTCTACATATCAATTTACTATAGAATCTGGCACTTTAGGGTTTGGTTTGGGTTCTTTAGGAATATCTTCTTTTGGTGGAATATAGGAGAAATAAATGACAACACCTTATTTATCTAATATATCTCCAGTTAAATTTTATTCTAGCATTGATTCTTATCAAGANATCTCTTTTAGTATTAAAGATGATGGGTCTGATTTAAAATCAAATACTATTATGATTTATGTGGATAAAGATTTGGCTTTTGATGGCAGTACTGAAACTTTTAATTCGCCGTATGATGGAGTTTTGTCCAGCTTTTCACCTGTTTCTGATGGATATGAATTCGTTATTGATAATACTTCGCCATTTTCTAATGTTATTCCAGTTTCTGTTCATGCTAGTGATGGATCAAATACACTTGATGCTTATTGGGGATATATTGTAGAAAGTAAAGTACATGCTGCTTATTTTTCTGATGGATATGGCTTAAAGAAAATAGGATCTCATCAATTAGCGGGAGAAAGCCAAAGTGTCGTTAAAACAGTTTTTTCAAATACTACGTTGCCACATATACCAGAAAATAATATTATTTCTATTCATGGCAATGATATAGATGGCTACTCTGTTTTGTCATTGGCATTAGATGGCTATAATGGTCTTTTTGTTGCAAAAGATGAGTCTGATATAGAACATTATAGAGATGGTTATCGTATGGATAAACCTCAATTAATTGACAAAGGAATTTTATATGTTATAAACAAAGATAACAATACTGTTGAAGCTTTTTATGGAGCAAATACTAGAACAGGAAGTAGAGAGCCAGATTTTGTATATAGCTCTTCTTCTACTCCAAGCATTACAGCTGGTGAAATATTATCTTTATATGCCGTTAATAATTCTTCTTCTAAATATTCTTTAGGTACTCGTTTATATGTTGGAACGGCACAAGGCGCAACAAGAATTGAAACTTATGATAAACAAACAGATGGATATTGTGATGGATATGATTCTCAAGGCATTTCATACAAATATGGAATTTCTGGAAGTGGATTACAATATGAAGCATTAGGTGGAAGTAATTCACAGGTTGTTGCAATTTCTTCTAATGAAGATAATAATATAATGTTTGTTGCCACTTCGGATTCTGGTCTTTCACAAATTAACACTAATACTAATCAATTAATTTATTTTATGACTCAATCCAATCTGTTACCTTCCGATAGCGTTCATGATATTTTAGGAAAATTAGATTAAAAGTTTTGTCGACATGTTTGTTGTTTCTATATTAAATTTAAGTGAAAGGAAACAATAATGTTTGACAATCCCTCTGATAAATTAATTACAGAAATTTTACAAGAAAAAATAAGATTGGAAAAGGAAGGATATATTCCTAGAGTAATTCTTTTAGGAGAAGAATCTTTTAATATATTGATAAAGGATTGGATTAAAAGTTATCAAGCCATGCCTTGGGGAGATTCAATTACAAGTGAGTTGNAAAAAAAGGCTCATAGTAAAATATTTTTAGGAGATGGCAGCTTATTAGATTTGTGGGTTGTATGTGTTAACACTATTGAAGGTTTTGAAGTAAGATGATAATTTATTTAAAATCACAAAAAGAAATAGAAGGATTCAAAATTGCTGGCCAGCTAACAGGTGAAATTTTAAATATATTGTTGTCTAAAATTGAACCAGGCATTTCTACTGAAGACTTAAATCAAGTTGCGCTTAATGAATGTGAAAAAAGAAATGTTAAACCTGCTTTTTTAGGTCAATATGATTTTCCAGCTGCCATTTGCGCTTCTGTTAACAAATGTTTAGTTCATGGTTTACCAAATTCACGCCCTCTACAAGAGGGCGATTTAGTATCTATAGACTTGGGAATTAATTATAATGGTTTTATAGGCGATTCGGCTGAAACCGTTGTTGTGGGAAAAGAACCGTCTGATATTATAATTAATTGTCGAGAATCATTAAACAATGCAATTAAAAAAGCATTGCCTACCAACACATTAAATGATATTAGTAAAGAAATTTTTTCTTCTGCCAAATACTCAATTCCTTTTGGGTATGGTGGACATGGGGTTGGTGTAAATGAATTGCACAGTGATCCTTATGTTTCTAATGTCGAAGAAGAGAATGATGTGTCATTATATCCAGGAATGGTGTTTGCCATTGAACCAATGTTGATTGATGGAAGTGAAATAACAACCGTTTCTAAAGATGGATTTTCCGTGATGGCTAATGGACAAACAGCACATTGTGAACATACTATTGCTATTACAGAAGGAGAACCAATTATATTAACAGAAAGGTGCTTAAATGAATAATACTTTGTTTATAACTTTTGAAGGGATTGAAGGATGTGGCAAATCAACGCAGTCACAAATGCTTTATGATTGGATGCAGCAAAGAAATATTGATTGCGTCATAACAAAAGAACCAGGAAGTCCCCATATTGAAGAGTGTAAAAAGATTAGAGAAATTGTCTTAAATCCAAAAAATAAAATTAATCCTACGGCAGAACTTTTTTTGTTTTTGGCAGATAGAGCACAACATGTAGACTTTATTAAAGAAAATTTAAAAAATGGTAAATGTGTAATTTGTGATAGATATATAGATTCAACAAGAGCATATCAGTCAGCTAGAGGTTTTAGTAGAAGTAAGATTGATGATTTGCTTTCTTTTGCAATTAATGATCTTTATCCTGATTTAACTGTTTTGATGGATTTAGATGTAGAAATAGGATTAAAAAGAGCTAAAAGAGTTGGTGAATTTGAAGGCGGGGATAGAATGGAATTGGCAGAAGAATCTTTTCATTCTGCCGTTAGATATAATTTTTTACAAATTGCAAGCTCAATAACTGATCAACATAGATTTAAGGTTGTTGATGCCGATCAAACGATTGATACGATTCATAAAGAAATAGTTCATGCTGTTTCAAGAAGATTGTGGTAAAGGAGATAATATGAAAACATTAAGTGAATGGTTACAAAATGAGGGCCCGGTTAAAATGTATTTACAAGAATTAATGCAAAAATATAATATTGACGAAGAGGTTAGAGAAGTAAGGGCTTATGATATTCTGAAAATTATGCGGGGCGCTGGTAATGTTAGAGTTGATCCATTTACAAATAAAGCAGCTATTCAAGCTGGATTATTTGGAATAGAAATTAAAGATGATAATACAGCAGTTTTACTAACTTTAAATCAACAGGATTAAAACATGAATACTTCAATTGTTGTTTGTGGAAAAAAATTTGATATTGGAACTAAGGTTGTTCTTTGGAATGAAACAAATGGGTTAAATGCATATGATGAGTCAAGAGTGATTACTTGGCAAGAAAATAGAAAAACAGGAAAAGGTAAAAAGAAAATTTTAAAAGGTAAAAGATATAAAAAAAGAAATATAAGTTTATCTAAATTACAAAGAATAATTACACAATTCTTTTTACATCACTCTGGCCTTTATCATTCTGAAGCCACATTTAGTGTTTTGCATAAGGAAAGGGGACTTTCTGCACATTTTATTATGGATGATGATGGGACCATTTATCAGANGCTAGATCTTAAAGAAATTGCATGGCACGGCGGCTCACATAATAAATTTTCTATTGGTATTGAAATTGATTCAAGAGCTAGAGCTTATAAAATTCCTAATGCTTATGATGAACAAAAACAAAAAAAATATAATGTTGGACCACGTAATAAAAGATTAGATAAAATACATGGAGAATGGCTTGAAGGTTTCGAA
>JGI10211J14876_10001386_pt1 | contig 10612 bp, 7 predicted proteins | sample Etolagsediment_FD_14876 | JGI IMG/M metagenome (IMG submission 14876)
TAATATGGGGCCTCAGCGTGCCGCTTCAAACCATGTGCACGAGCAACTCGCCATTGTCTTCTAGAAACTTTGTCCGTGTGCACTGGTTTGAAGCGGCCTACCAGCTTGTCTTTGTTTGGGCATGATAAAAAAAGACATCNCCATGCTCATGCGTCTCACCNAGGATAACTATGTGGCCTTTAATAAAGGCCAGGGGGAGTTTTAAAAGAGCTAAAATGTTACAAAAATTGAAATATAAAATCATTAATCTTTAATTCTTTCTCAGAGATGAAACAGAATGCTTTTAGAGAGGAGGTATTATTATGCAAAGAATCTCTTTACGAGGGTTAATAATAGTTTTCTGTGTTTCGGTTTTTGTCTTTTTAGGAGTACACGATATAGCTGCTAGTGATTGCGGCGGAGGTAAATACAAGGTAGACAAACAATGGCAAACGAAAAATGAGCTTCGAGTCCCTGAATCGGTGCTTTATGATGAACCCAGAAATGTCCTTTATGTTTCTAACATAAACGGAAGACCGACGGAGAAAAATGGTCGAGGATTTATCTCAAAAGTCTCTCTTGATGGAAAGATAGAGGTTTTGAAGTGGGCAACAGGATTAAACGCCCCAAAAGGATCAGCCATCTATAAGAACAAGCTCTATGTCTCTGATATTGACCACCTAGTCGAGATAGATGTAAAGACCGGAAAGATAGTAGCGAAATATCCGGCTGCCGGAGCAAAGTTTTTGAATGATGTAGCAACTGATGCTGCGGGAAATGTTTATGTTACCGATATGTCATCTGAAAACAGCGTAATCTACACAATGAGGCACGGTATTATGACCGTCTGGATGAAGGGAACGGAAATTAGCAAACCCAATGGTCTTGACATAGAAGGAAAAAGGCTGTTAGTGGGTAACTCCGGTGACGGGTCTTTAAAGGCCATCAATCTGACTGATAAGAAGATAACCACCATAGCACGGGTGGGTTCAGGCATAGATGGACTGCGATCAGATGGAAAAGGGAATTATTTCATATCGGACTGGAGAGGCAAAACATCCCTGGTGACTGCTTCCGGTCAAATAATCATGCTTATTGACACAACAGCCTTAAAAATCAATTCCGCTGATCTTGAGTATATCAAGAGTAGAAAGCTTTTGTGCATTCCCACATTTTTTGACAACAGAGTGGTAGCCTATACAGTGGAAGAAATGCCTTAACCAAAAACGGAATCGGGAAGAGAGCATGTGAGACTTCCATTGAGAAAATTCAAATGCAAAGGTAACTCATTTTAAGTTATGCGTATTTCATTAATTGGTATGGCGGGATCAGGGAAATCGTATTGGTCTATAAAGCTCGCTGGCCATGGTTTCAGACGTTTCTGCTGTGATGATCTAATTGCAGCGAAACTTGGTCCTAATCTAATAAGGCCAGATGGAACCACCATGGAAATGGGCGAATGGATGGGGTTTCCTTATGAACATCACTACACAAAACATGAATCCACATACCTCGCCTATGAAACCAAAGTACTTATCGAAATCCTTGAATATCTTGAGCATCATAACAATACTCCTGAGGAGAACATAGTTGTTGATACGACCGGGAGTGTTATTTACACAGGAGAAGAAATCTTACAAACGCTTCGCCGATATACAACAGTCATTTACCTACTGACACCACCTGAGGTTCAGGAGCGCTTGCTGAAAGCATATATATCAAAGCCGCACCCTATGCTGTGGAGGAATTCATTTAGTAAAAAGTCAGGCGAAACCAATCAGGAGGCATTAGCACGTTGCTACCCACAACTTTTGTCTGCCCGTGAACAGTTATATGCTCGATATGCAGATGTAGAAATAGACTACTATAGACGAAATGAAAAAGGCTTCAGTGTGAATGACTTTTTACATGAATTGAAGAGGGGTCAAATCCGCTCCTGACTCAAGCAACACATATCAAAAATACGATGAGGGGTATACCTGCACCTTTGAATATGCCGCTTCTTTTAAAAAGAAATCCTATTTTAGAAACATTCTATTTCGGTTGACTTATGAAATAAGTATTGCTATGGGTAAAATGTAGATTACAGCAGTTTTTTATGGTTAAAAATTATTTGATGGAAGGATTTTCGCAAACAATAAGCTTCTCAACGCCTCAGCACAACAAACACATTGTAACCAACCTATTCGCCTTCCTTAAGAGGAAATGTATTTCTATATAAAGCTTGTAGCCATTATCACTTTATTACTTCTTTCAGGTTTCTTTTCTTCATCTGAGACCGCCTTTTTTTCACTCAGTAAGGTCAGGCTGCGCCGAAGGAAAATCCGAAAAGGTTCGAGTTTTAAATATATCGTAAATCTCCTAAAGGCTCCGAGCACGTTTCTCACCACAGTACTTATAGGCAATGAGATTGTAAATATATGTATCTCTGTCGTTGCCGCTGCACTTGTTTACTCTCTTACAAAGGATATAATCAGTAACCAGTTTCTTCCCTTTATCTCCATGGCAGTGACTGTGCCTGTACTCCTGCTCTTTGGGGAGATAATACCTAAAACCATAGCTGTTAAATTTCCAGAAAAGATAGCTCGCTTTAACTCATATCCTCTATACTTTTTTTCACGTGCGACAGTTCCCGTTCGACGTGTGCTCAATTTCGCTGCAAAGGTATTTATACGCGTCTTTGTGAAAGACCCGACAAAACAGCCCCTCGATTCAGTAACTATTGATGAGGGTATCTTCAAATCAATGGTAGATATTGGCAGTAGAGAGGGAACAATTGAACCTGGCGAGCGTGATCTTATTCACAAGGCATTTCATCTGGATGACATATCCATATCCGATATAATGATACCACGAGACAGGATAATAGCAGTGCCCCTGGAAATCAGTGAAGAGGCCTTTATGGCAATTATTGAAACAAAAAAGTTCTCACGATACCCGGTTTTTGAAAAAAGCCTTGACCAGATTACCGGCTTTGTCCATGCAAAAGATCTCCTACGTCTTAAAAGTGCTGTGTACAGAAAAAAAATTCTGACAATAAAATCTATCCTACGAAAGCCAACCTTTGTCTTTGAAGACAGAAATGCATTGTCTGTGTTACTTCAATTTCAGAAAAACAAAAGCCATATAGGAATAGTGACCGACAGCCATGGGAAAACAGTTGGAATGGTTACCCTGGAGGATATCCTTGAGGAGCTTTTCGGTGAGATAATGGATGAAACCGATAGAGAGGGCAAAAACAATGCTTGAGCTTCTCCTTTGGATGTTTGTTATTCTCATCTGCATATTCTGCGAGGGATTTTTCTCTGGAACGGAAACTGCAATGGTTTCTGTGGACCGGGCGCGCATAAAGGCCCTTTCAGAACAGGGCTCTAAAAAACACACATTGGTGGATGCTATACTTCACACCCCGGAAAAATTCTTCTCCACAACACTGCTTGGCACCAATATATTTGAGGTGCTGAGCAATGCAATTGCAACGCTTTTGATTATCAATTACCTTGGAGAACAATATAAATATGCAACCATACTCATCATGACTCCGTTTATTCTCATCTTAGGCGAGATTGTCCCAAAAACTGTCTATCGCTACCATGCTGAACAAATAACCCCGTATCTGGTTTATCCCCTAAAGGTGATGTCCATTCTTTTCTATCCATTTGTTATAGTCCTGACATGGCTGACAACTCTCTTTATGATGCTTTTTGGCGTGGGCAGCGCTCGACTGAAACCCCATGCTACAAGAGAAGATCTTGAGAACTATTTGGACATGTGGAATATAGACAGCGGTCTACGAACAGCTGAGAAAAAGATCGTTGAGCGGATATTTGACTTTTCTGAGACCGAGGTGGAAGACATTATGATACCGCTCATTAACGTAAAAGCATTGGAGGTACATGACCGCATTGACGAGGCTATAAATTGTGCCCAAAAAACCGGTTACTCAAGAATACCTGTGTTTTCAGGGGAAGCATATAATATCATAGGCATTGTTCATGCCTTTGACCTCCTTACTGCCCAGCAAAAAACGCAGACCCTCAAAGACATAATGCGTCCCGCCCCATATGTCCCCAACACCGCCCCTGTTGATGAGCTTCTCAAGCAGCTGCGAACTAAAGGGAACAGTATTGCGATAGTGGTTGACGAATATGGCGGCACTATAGGCATTGTTACCATTGAAGATATACTTGAAGAGGTTGTCGGAGAAATATATGATGAGTACGATAAAGAAGAGCATTTTTTTGTAAAAATTGGAAAAAACAAATATCTTGTAAACGCCCGCATGGAAATAGATGAGCTTAATGATCATCTCAAGCTACAACTTCCCAAGAATGACTACGAAACAGTTGCTGGCTTTCTCCTCAAGCATATGGAAAGGATACCCCGAATTGATGAAATCTTTCAGTTTGCCAACCTGAAATTCATTATCGCGGATGCTGACAAGCGCTCTATCAAAAAAGTATCAATTACTATCTATGATAATAAAGAAAAAGGAGAGGAAACAGGGATACAATAATGCTTAGAAAAGAAAAGGCAATGGCAGAAAAGAAATACCTTCTTATTCTAATTATTGTGCTCATATCGCTTATCAGTTGCACCACTACACAATTTTTAGGTCCACCACCTATTGTACCCAAAACTGCTCCTGCCAGGGAATCTGATACACTTATAAAAGCAGCGGTGGCATATTATACTGCCCCTGATGTAGCTAGTATGCGAACTGCTGTTGAAGCAGCCCGAAAAGCCGGTCCAGATACAGCTCTCTACCATGAAATCGCAGCCAGCCTTGCATATCTGGAAGATCGACGTTCAGATCGATTTACACACCTTTTTGCTTCCCTGCTCGATCCAGACAATGATACGCCGCTCTTACATCTTCACTGGCTTTCCAAGATGTCCTTGACTCTTAAAGAGCGTATGAGAATGGAGCATCTCTGCGAGGCCTTACAAAACCATTCTGATCCAGAGGTAAAGTCTCTGGCAGCCTATATTTTGGGAATTTCCTTGTTCGTACGCGGCGAGATAAAACGTATGCAAGAAACAACCGCGATGAACGGGTGGAACATCCCTCTATCCTTGATTGGGACATGGGACAACGATCAGAACAAAGGCTTCGACATCTCCTATCCACCAGAACAGGAAATTGACCTGGAAAAAACCTATCAAGGGCAACTGGTTGAGATCGGCTGGCGGACACGGTATCCAACAGCTCTCTCAACCAACGCAATAAATTTAAAAGAGCTCCTCCATCCAAATGTCTGGGCTGTTGCTTATCTGGCATCGGCCATACGTACAACAAAAGAAGGCCCGTACGAGCTTCGCCTATCTTCAACCGATGCCATAAAGGTTTGGGTAAACAACATCCTTGTCTTTGAGAACCTCCATATTAGCCGCTGGGCATTTGACGGCATTGTCATTCCTGTTGTACTCCGTTCTGGGGTAAATCGTATCCTCATTAAAAGCGCTCAGGATAAAGGAAGATGGCAACTGCGTGCACGCATAACCAAATCGGGGGGAATGCCTGTTGACCCACACAGCTTGAAATCCCTTCCTGCTGATACACCCTGTCCAAACAATGCATTAAAAATGATAAGGCCATTGGCACCTGATATATTACCGGCTCGATTTACCTCCAAGATTCAAAATGAAATCCGCAGACAATTTTTATTGATCAGGTCTGCGAGATTATTGGGCCTAAAAATTTCAGCAGTGAAATTGGCAGAAAGTTTTACCCACACATTTCCCAAAAGTCTTTCAGGACGTTTTCTGTTAGCCTTTACATTGTGGGATAATGCCGAGCGTGGCCGTACCGCTGACTTGCTCGGTGCGCTTGTTCAAGAGGCTGGAGACCAACTCATTCAGATTTCTAACAAACAGGCGCGTTTCTGGCATCAGAATAACCTTACCCAAAAAGCACGAAAACTGCTCTTCAATACGACCACCGCGCATCCAAATCGCCCAACAGCCTGGAAAAGCCTTGTAAACATTTATAAACAGGATAAATGGAAAGAGGACCGTCTCAATGCCTTGAAGATGATATCAGAGCGCTGGCCGGATTGGCCTGCTGTGCAATTGCAACTTGCCAATGCACTTGAAGGGCTTGGCTATCAGAAATCTGCAGAAGCCATTTATCACCAACTGCTTTCTCACCTCCCTAATGACCGTCTGGTATTGCAGGCAGGTTTTAGAATCTCTCGCAGTAAACAGAATTACACGTTAGCTGAGCATTATGCAAAACAAGTCACAAATTCGTGGCCTCACCGCAGATCTTCCTGGTGGCAACTGGGGGAGATTCGACGTCAATCCAATGATCGCCCTGGAGCTGAAAAGGCATTTCTCACACTCATCGAACTGGCACCTACTGCACCTGAAGGATACCGTCTATATGCCGAGCAGGCTTACCTATATGGAGATAGAGACAAGGCCATACACCTCTGGCAAAAAGCTCTTGATCGGGATCCAGACAATGAGCGGTTGGCAAATCGGCTGGATTTTATTGCGCCTCCGGTTTCAGGACCCTGGACAAGTGATGTCCCTGATCAGAAGACTATTACAAAGGCAGTAGCCTCCCGTAGTAATATTCGGTTTCACAGTGGCGCAGACACAGCACTATTGCTTGATGATATGGTAACTGAACTGAAAAGAGATGGAAGCAGTGTTAATGTAATTACCGCTGTCACTCATATCTTAAACAAGTCCGGGCGTGATCAAATGACCAAATACACCCTGCCCAAAAGCGGTCGCTCCAGAATATTGCGAGCCTATTCTGTTGATTCAGAGGGTAAAAGAGTCGAAGCTTCTTCTATCCGGGGACGTGTAATCCGGTTTAGAAAAATGAGGATCGGTTCAACAGTGGTTGTTCAATTTCGCCATGACGCCCCGCCGAACAAATACCTTGTGCAATATTACGCAAATACCTGGTGGTTTCAACAATATAAGACTCAAATATTCAATTCCCGATTTGTTCTATGGACACCTGAAGATACAAAAATATTAGAATTTACAAGGGGGGATATCAAAAGACAGACACATAAAAAGGGAACTTTTACCCGTATAGCATGGAGTATTTCTGAAGCTCCGGTACTTATACCTGAAAGCAGAGCACCGCATATCAGCGACATCGCATGGGTATTAAAAATCAGTACAGTCCCAACCTGGGATCTCTTTCATAAGTGGGAAGAGGCCCTTTTGCAAAACGTTTTCCGTGAGAGTCCAGAAATCGTCCAATTGGCAAAAACACTTTTTGAAAATGCTGACACATCAATAGAAAAACTACAGCGCATACAAGCATACCTCATGACTGAAATCCGTTACCAGAAGGACTATGAACATATTATTACAGGAGTGAAACCCCATGCAGCACCGGTTGTACTCGCACGCCGATATGGAGATTGTAAAGACAAGGCAGTATTGTTTATCACACTCGCACGACTCGGAGGAATTGAGACCCAATTCGCTCTAATACGCTCTCGGCATTTTGGTCAAATAAGACAAGAAGTACCGATGCAGCAATTTAATCACGTCATTGTATATATCCCGCCCCAGCTGGGCCTTGAAAAGGGGCGGTTTTTCGATCCTACGGTTGATGCACTGGATGTTGGTCATTTGCGGCAAGATAATCAGGGTACGTGGGCATTTGTCTTGGATTTAAAAGGTGGGTATGCGTGGAAGCAGGTTCCTTTTCATGCGGCTGAAATGGATTATTTGAAAAAGCAGATTGTGATGAATATTGTGAAAAACGGGAACTGTAGTGCTGAAGTTGTAATTACCGCCGAGGGTAGTAACGGAGCGGTAATCCGCAGGATCGCCCGAAATAAAGAAAATTTCACTCAATTCCTGCAACGCATCCTTAGCAACTTTATACCCGGGGCAAAAATGATCAATTATCAAACAATCGAGGTATTTGATGTCACGCGTCCTGCAAAGATTAAAATTAGTTTTGATGCGCCAACATTTGTGCGCCGTGAAGGGAACGAACTACGGTTTAAAATACCAAAAGATTGGCACCCAAAAAATCTCTTCTCCCTTGCAAAACGAAACCACCCACTTGTGCTTGGTGTGCCGTGCACTCAGTATCTTGGGATAGATTTCATCCTTGCGGAAGGGGTCGAGGTAAAGCAGACACCCGATTCAAAAGCGGTCAGCACTGACTGTCTTTCCCTTAAACGCAACTTTTTCACAAAAAGAGGAAAAGTAAAGGTAACGCAATCGTTTTCCAGTTTTTGTGAGCGCATTTCCGTTGAGGATTATTCGGCTCTGCGCGATGAAATCGATAAAATCATACAGTTACAGGAAGAAGAAGTAGTGCTCACGGTTCTCGAATAGTTTTTATAGACAGTTACAGGCTTTTGATTTCCCCCTTTTTCTTTCAGCGCATACCATTTTTTCTTTTACTCCTGCTCCCACCTTTAGAATGTGAAAAATTCACCAGAAAGTGGAATTAAATTACCTATAACCTGGTAATTATTTACCATTTTTACAAATGGTTTTCGTCAATGATCAGCTAACTATATGAAATTTAATACAATTTTTTTAACCTAACAATGTGGCATGATTTTAGCATAATAGTAAATGTAAGTGCGTATTAAGTGCCACCCAACTTCAACACCGAAATAATAAACCACGTGATGGCCAAAGGCCTCCAAAGGTTATATTGCAATAAAGGGAGTTTGAGGTAGCACTTAAAAGACTTCTCGGATGTGTGTGCATCTTTCTTGCAGGGTATCTTCATACAATACAGAAAGAAAGGATTTACACCTGCAATAATAACAGCATCTTGGAAAGCACTACATTGGGTGACTTTAATTGCCTACGGTAGGTCTAAGTCTCTTGTAACGTAAACTGATAAGGAGTGAATGTGCATTATGGGAGCAGGCATTAAACATTACATGAATCCTTTGCATATCTATTGCCGCCTGCGGGATATAGGAATTACAAAAGGCACAGCTATATTTCTGTGTCGAATTTATGAGCGTTCTATATTTCGGCACTTTTTAGGGAAAGAAACCATACTCAGGTAAGCTGGACTTTACCTACCAACCAATGCATTGTAGATAATCATGAAAAAAGATGTAAAAGAAAGCGCAGGTATACAGCTACTCGTAAAAAAGTATAAGAAAATATTTCGAATTCCAGAAAATCTGAGGCATTACTCTACGAAAGATTATAAAACTGCTGAAAAAAAATTTTTACACTATGCATTGCTGGAGCGCAAAGTGTAAGGCCTGCAGATTATTCAATCAATGGTCACGGCCCATTATCACGTATAAAATTAAGCCATTGATCCCCCATCCACGGTAATAACCTCTCCTGTGATAAAATCAGAAAGGTCTGAGACAAGAAACATAACAGCACCTAACACATCACCTGTTTCTGCAATTCTGCCCATAGGAATTGTTCGTACAATCTCCTTTGAAAGGTTTTCGTCACTCCAGAAAGGTTGGCTGAACCTGGTTCTTACCATGCCTGGAGCAACTGCATTTACATTTATATGCTCCAAAGCCAGCTCAACTGCCAAAACTCTGGTCAACATCTCAACTCCNGCCTTGGCCACACANTANANCCCCATACCCCTGCTCGCCTTCCGAGCCGCAATAGAAGATATATTAACTATCTTTCCACCTCCTGCACTTTTCATGAGCGTGGCAGCATGGCTAGTGACAAGAAAAGGGCCCTTTAAATTTGACTCAAGGATCTTATCCCATAATCCCTCATCAGTTTCTACCACAGAAGGGGTTAAGATATTCATACCCACATTATTTATAAGGATATCCAGCCGTCCAAACTTCTCCTCTATAGCCTGTATGAGTGCCTTTACCTGGTCTGATTTGCCTATGTTGGCACATTCGGCCATCAGATTAAGGCCACGTCTGTGGAATTCTTCTACAGTCGTATCCAGATTTTCCTTTTTTCTTCCGCAAATCGTAACCTTTGCACCCTTTTGAGCCATTTCCAACGCAATATCTTTACCGAGACCTCTGCTACCTCCTGTCACCAAAGCCACCTTCCCTGATAGATCAATGTTTTTTTCTGCCATTTTGTTCTCCTTATTTTTTTATAAGTTCAGCCACCAAGTCTCAAAGGCACAAAGAAATGATTATGTCTCTTATTAATAATGATATTTAAAGAATTATATAATAATCTTGGTGAGTTGATGTCTTTGTGGTTGAACTATTACCTTATGTTGTAAAAAACTTTAAGCCAAAAAGTTTATCCTGCTCATACTAATAACCAAAAAAACTGGCCTTCATGCAAGCAAAAGTTTATCACTCTCAATTGACTTGAAAAAACATTTCCGCTATATTTCTTTCACCGTAACTATTCAGCCACCAAGCCTGCCCTGGCGCGAGTGCCTTAGCATATATTGCAACTTATATAATATCTATTTATATCATATAGTATAGCTAAGCATTGCATGCCAGGTCTGGGCCAGGGGCACAAAGACCCAAAGAGGTGATAAATATAAATTGAATACCGGAGTTTTCTCATTAATTTTAATGTTCCACGCATTAAAAAAGCTATAATAAAGAATAATTCTATAATCTTAGTGCCTTAGTGCCTTAGTGGCAAGATACCTGAGTAATTGCCTTTTACCAACGATATTGTTATAGATGCTTTCTGTGAGCAATAGTTA
>JGI10211J14876_10001388_pt1 | contig 10610 bp, 7 predicted proteins | sample Etolagsediment_FD_14876 | JGI IMG/M metagenome (IMG submission 14876)
AGCCTTCTTTAAGTATCCCCCCGACAACGTCGCCAAACCTCATGCTATGTTTTTCGTCCATCGATTGAACAGGATCATCAATCACTATAAAATGTAAGGGGCTATCAGTTCCTAATATTTGCCCAAGATATACACTAATACCTACAGCGTTTAGATGAGATTCGCTAAGGCAGGCAGGACCGCTCATTTCCTCACCATAAGAATGGGCAAGAATCTCTAACCACCTTTTCCTGGATTTATGTTCTCTGATTCCGGTAAAGCCCACATCTTCATTAGGATTCAGGATTTCATACCATTTCTGGATATCATCTTTTTTTTCTTGAAGTTTTTCTGCGGTCTTTTGCTTATGGAATTTTTCAACTTTTTTACGCAGATCATCAAGCTGTTCAATGTAGCCTTCTACCAAAAATGCCTTCCTAATATCCTCTAAAGAGGTCAAGATTTCGATGATAAGCTCAGGGGCAGCAATATCCTCACTTTTACTCATCTTTGCCTCTAGTCTTTCTTTTACTGAAGTGTATTGTGATTCATAAAATGATAGGTTATTTTTTATAACATCAGCCTTATCAATTAAGAGCTCTATACTGGCAATTTGGTTTGAAATAAAAGTTTCATCAAACTTAACAATGTCAAAATGCGATTGAATAGAATCGACCGCATTGCTTGCTGTCTCTTTAATAGAGTTTAATTCTGTTGATTCGTTAATAATTTGTTTTACTGTCTGTTCTAATGAATCCACAAAATCCTTGGCATCGTCCCCAAGCAATTCACGGATTTTAGGTATTTTAGTTTGAACATCAGGAGCATTCCGCATTTTTGGGATAAAATAATTCGAAATATTTCCAATTTTCGATTTAAATTGAGAAAGCGCATTCAAGATTTCTTCATGTAATGCCCCTGTTTTTGAACTCGCCTCAACCTCATTATTAAGCTTTTTCTTTAGTCCATCAGTAATTGTACGTTCTCCGCAAAAAGGACACATATTGGAATCGGTAGGTAACAGTTCAAGACCGCTCTTGATGAAATTCAATCGCCTGCTATCCAATTCATCCTTTTTTTCGGATCTATACTCCTTAATCTTTTTAAGGGCTTCTTTGTTGAAAGCCGTTATATGTTTTTTATCATTCTCGTATTGTCCTTTTGATACTTCATCTAATGTCTTCAATGAAAAGATAGAGACATCGAATATGGCATTCTGTCTTTTTTTCAAAATACGTGTTAATTCATTAATAAAGTCATCTTTGTTACCTGTTTCGGCTTCAACAATGGATTCTCCTACCTTTATAGCGCCTAAAGCCAGTGCTGCTGCATTACTTTGTGAGGGTTTCGCTAAATCTTCGAGCTGGTCAAATGATTCAATTTTAGTTCGAATCTGTGATAGCTTATTAGTAAATTGTTTGGCTTCCTCTGGAATAGCATTTTCTTTATTATTCTTCACTTTTACAAGAGTATCTCTAAGATTTTCCAATTCACTGAGGCCAAGGATGTTTGCAAACTCATCCCAACGTTTTCTTGGTTCGGTATGTATAAATCTTTGGAGAGCGTGCTGGTAAATAATAGGCCTCACTAACCATGTATCTGGTAGGCAAAATGAATCAGGGGTTATACAAAGTGCGGTTTCCTCTATGGAATCCATCTTTCTTAGTAACTCTAATTGCTGGTCTTCTTTTTCACAGGACATTCCGACACAAACTGTGTCACCAACATCGAAGTGAACATTGCGGCAAGAGCCCTCAAACTCTACCTTTGATTTAGCATCAATTGTTCGCTGAGTGTCTCCGAAAACAGCCCACTCTATAGCTTCAGCTAAAGATGATTTGCCCCAACCATTAGGGGCATAAATAAGATTAAGTCCTGAGGTAAGGGGTATATCTACTTCTTCATTGAAGCCACGAAAGCCTCTAATCTTCAGACTTTTTATCTTCATAGAGCTTTTCCCTTATTATTTCCTTAACGCTCTGTAAAATCCTTTCTGGATCTATTTCATCAATAGCAACTTTGAGAACCTGCTTCTCAAAGTCATCATCCATATAATCCATTAATTCATTTCGCCATGAAGTTTCGGACGATTTTCCATTTTTCATGATTCTCTCCAAATAGTTGGTTAATCTGATCGGTATGGACAAAGTGAGATTTGAGAATTCGCTGGAAGGCAACCCGGGAAGATCACAGGAATTTCCGATAGGACTCGAACCATTCGCCAACAATATACAATATAAGGCATTGACATACAAAGGAAAATTTTGTTTTTCAATTAATGACGAATATGAAGAAAAAAGATAGCGCTTGCTCGAAGTGGATTTGTGGGCACATTTTGCTTCAGGCATTTCCCATTGAAGGTTTGATCTCTTGCCAGTACCTTCAATTTTTATAATGTTGAGTTATCGGAAAAATATCCAAGCTTGGTTCGGGTTTGCACTCTGCCACATATCAGCGATCTAAAAAGTATAACATTTTAACATGATTATGCATAATTTAGCTTTGGTGGGAAATTCAGGTTACGTGCCATAGCTGATAGTAGAACCAATTTAGATTTTATTCAAGGTTTCGTTTGGTATTTGTAAGTTTTTGGGCTTCACATGTGTCCAGATGGATAGCAGCATACAAAACATTCCTTTCTGCATACCTCTCACCATATATTGTGCCTCCTCCTCTCTATTGCTCCAGTTCAAGAAGTCAATCATTCACGACTAAAAGATAGAAGCAGAAAAGTGATTTTAGTTGACAATGGCAGAATAGAGAGTATTGTTGAAGGTGAATAGTACTCATATTTCTAATACATTAGTACTTTACCCTCAACCTTCTGGAGGAACCCATGACTCTATGTTTTCAGAAGGTGCCGATACATAGCCTCTAATGGGAAATTCTACCTCCTTAGAGGTTTTTGTATTTCACTCCAATAAACATACAGGAGCTCGATAGGCAGAGACGGAAAACTCAACCGCTCAAGATGCAAGCAGGCAACCGTATGGTTTAGAGAATACGAACTGCGCCTGATCTCAAGCGCATTTTAAGCAGTGTGGAAATCTTCCAATCGTGACGTAGAGATCATCCTTCCATTCGTCTCTAAATTCAATACAGATGGCCAGATGTAGTGGACGACATAAGGAGGGAAAAATTTCTTCAAACCATTTATTGCAAAGGAGGTATGACATGAAAGAATGTATCAGGATTGTTTTGTTGGCCCTGTGTCTTGCATTAGTCGCCGGACAGGCCTGGGGCAAGGTCACAGTAACACGTGATCAATATGGTATCCCTTCCATACAAGCAGATACGGAAGAGGAGCTTTTCGAGGAATTCGGGTATGTGACAGCTGTGGATCGTTTGTGGCAAATGGAAGTAAACAAGCGCTGGGGAAGGGGGAAGCTCGCCGAGATATTCGGTGCAAAGTTGGTGCCCGCAGACATGCAGAACAGGTTGATGGGTTACACCGACGAGGAATATGAGGCCATGTTCGATAAATCCTCCCCCGATGGCAAAACGTTCTATCTGGCCTATCTCAAAGGCGTCAACCGTCGGGTAGATGAAGTCCTGGCCAACCCGAAGCTCCTTCCAATGGAGTACATGGCTCTTAAGTTAAAACCCCAACACTTTACACCAGCTGACATGCTGGGTTTCTACAAGGCCGTATTGCGACGTTTCGGCATGATGGGAGGCGGTGAACTCCAAAACCTGGCTGCTCTTCAAACTATGACTAAGCGTTTTGGCAAGACCGAGGGCTGGGCATCCTTCAACGACTGGTGTTGGCTCAATGATCCTACCGCACCAACCTACGTACAGGAAAAAATAAACGGGGATTTTATTCCTGGAAACACTATGCATGCGAAAGCGCCATCATATCTCAGATGGGAAAATAGGATGGCTAATCTGGTGCTGAAAGAAGAGAAGATTTCTGCTAAGGCCCGGGAGGAGGCGTTGCGTGTCGGTGCTCCTGTTATAATGGGAAGCAACTCCTGGACCCTATCTCCTGAGATGACGGGAACAGGCTACCCCATTTTGGTAGGACAACCACAAATGGGCCACCCTGTACCCTCTATTATCTTTGAAATCCAGCTCAAAGGCGGACGCTTCGATGCCGTGGGAATGGCGTTTCCCTTGCTCCCTATCCTCCCAATCGGTCATAATCGTTACCTGGCCTGGTCCCATATGGTAGGTATATGCGACAACGTTGACGTGTATCAGGAGATCCTCAACCCAATGAACAAAGAGGAATATTTATTTCGGGGTGCCTGGCGAAAAATGGAGAAAAGGACGGATACTATATCGGTCGCTGGCGGTGAGGGTAAGGAGATTACTATATATCGGACTTTCCACGGCCCAGTCTTTTCCCCTTTTCCTTTTGATCCCCAAACGGCCGAAGTCGATCGAGTATACACCAAGAAACTGGCTCACTGGCAAAAGGAACCACTATCCGGAGAGGGTTGGTTGAAAACAATGATGGCTAGAAATGCTCAGGAGTTTGGCGCTGCAATGTCCCTAATAATGACCTCTCTTCATACAACCTATGCTGACATTGATGGGAATATCGGGTACTGGCACACCGGTTTAAATCCTGAGAGGGCAGAAGGCTTTGATCCTCGACTACCGTTACCCGGCACTGGTGATGCTGAATGGACTGGGCGTTATTTGCCCAATGCGCATGTGCTCAACCCCGTAAAGGGGTTTGTAACGGGATGGAACAATAAGGCCTCCCCGGACACTCGAAACCCTTTCGGCGAGAATCCGAACTACCATTCATTTGGCCGTTATCATCGTGTCCTTTGGCTTACTCGGGCCCTGGCAGGCCGAAAAGATCTTGACCTAGCAGCAAACAAGGAAATCATGCGTTTTATTGGTGCAGCGGGGACATGGAAACATAACGTGCACAATGCCTTAGGTGGGGCATGCAAAGACCTGGTTCCCTTTACAGCCCGCGCCGTGGAAANGGCCAAAGAGNACGAAAAGCTGTTGTTCGACAAGGTGCTGGCTGTTTTGGCCTCCTGGGATGGTCGCTCAGTAAACGATGTGGTGAATGATGAGCAATTTCAAGCTGGGCAGACTATCCTTCTCGACTGGCTGCCTCGGCTGATCAAGGCGACTTTCGGCGATGAATTCGATGGTATTGAAAAATTTCGAGCTGTTCATAATCGCATTTTCGGTCTCTTTCTTCGTTGCTTGGACGGTCCTACATCACCCCTCCCTATCTCAAGGAACTACTTCGATAACATAAACACTTCAGAGAAAGAAACTATAGAAGACATATTCCTTCAAACCCTTAGAGAAACTGTTGTTCACTTGAGGCAAGAATTTCAGAATGACGATCCTTCGGTATGGAGAGGGCCGCGGGCAAAGATAATTTTCAAACACAACCTCTTCGGCCAGGTAGCTGAGATGTGGGATAATAACATTGGCACCTACATCCAGATCGTGGAACTTCGTCCGGGGGGCGCAGTGGGCTACAGTCGCTGGCCCATGGGGCAGAGTGGCAATATCACCCCAGGACCAGACAAAAAGCCAGTCTTCGATCCCCACTTTTTCGACATGCTTCCTCTGTACAAGGGTTACACTTACCAGAAAATGGGATTGAATTAAGTCATTTGGCTATAGTGGTTCGAGTTAGAAAGTGAAAGGGTCCCTGAGGGGGCCCTTTTTCATCGGTAGGGAGGTCCGTCTTCTCACTGCTGAGTTGTAGTATAGCGTGCCAAATACTGAAATCTGGATAAATTTTAGTATACATACGGTAGTGGAAAGTTCAATATTATTCTGAAATCTTCACCCTGCCCTAGCTTTGTTACATATGACTTGGTATAGTATTGAAAAATGAACAACGCATATGGTAACAATATTCTCATCTTCCAATTGAACAAATACACTACTTGAAGTTCTAAAAAGGGATTGTAGTCATTCATCCACGAATCCATTTAGAGCAAACAGGAGGCTGAAATGTATACCATCAAATGTACCGTCAAATCGGTTAAGGGGGAATGCTCTGCCGGGTATAAGGTTGGCAATCATTTTGTAATCAAGGACATGGCCATGGTTGAAGCAGTCGAGCCTAAAAGTATCTGCCTGCATGCTCTGACGGCAATGGTACCCTATCTCACTGCTTACTGCCGTAAGACGCCCGAGGATGACTGGATAAACATGATCCAGGAACTCCAATGTCCTGACAGCATAAACTCGGTCGTTTTCAGCCTAGAACGTAGCAGAGATATTTAAACGAATTCTTTCGAAACATAGACTCCAAATCGCCTCAACTGTTCTGGTTAAGGTCCATGCCGGTGATCGGCGAGGAAAAGGTGTGCCGAAGTTTGAATATCTGCTATAATTCTTCAAATATCAAGGTCGCATTAAAATTACCCCTCGAGTTTAATTGTTTCCACCAGTACCCGTACCGTTCCTTTTTTATAAAAACCCAGTTTTTTGGCAGCGCCGGCACTGAGATCGATAATCCGTCCTTTGACAAAAGGGCCGCGATCATTGACCCGCAGGGCGATTCGACGGTTATTTTCCAGGTTGGTTACCCACACAAAGGTCGGGAGGGGTAAGTATTTATGGGCCGCATTCAGGCCTTTGGGATCAAATGCCTCTCCGTTTGCCGTCATGCGACCACCCTTTTTTCGGTAGGTTTCATACCCATACCAAGATGCAACACCTTTTTGCCGATAGGTTTCTGCCTGCTTAACGTTCATGGGTACATATCGCTTGCCACGAACAATATAGGGTGAGGTCTTGACACGGCCCTGCTTGATTGCCTCTTTTGGCGGCAAATCATCGATAGACTCAATATCTCTCTGTGCCAGGGGCCATGTCAGAGGTGCCATGACAACCTTGAACGTGAACTTGCCGATCGTATACACTGTTTTCCCGGCGAATTTCGTCACTTTATACGCTATTTTTACCGTGCCCTTTGTGACTTTGTAGGTAGTTTTCACTGTGCAGCACGAGTGAAGATATAGACAAGCCACAACCAAAAGGATGCCGAAAAAACAGTGTGATATCTTTCGTTTATTCCATACCCCGACATGACGCGTTAGTGCCCTCGGGAAGGACTTATTATCACCCCTGATTAGCATAATAACGCGATAGGCGTTATCTCGTAATATCAAAATCTTACTCGGACTGTGCATTAAGTAATTCAGGCGAATGGAGGAAAGGATTAATCACTCGAACATTTCCAAACACTTGGTTTTCCTGGAAGTCTTCTGTGAGGAGATAACGGCAATCAGCGATCTGAGCGGCGGATACAACCAGGGAATCCCACCAGGAAAGTCTGAATCGGTCCTGGATCGACCATGCGCCTTGAATTGTATCAGCCCCCACGTATGTTGGGTGCCATGCAAATAAGGACTGTACATCGTTACGCGCGCTTTGAAGGTCCATTCCTGGGTGGAGCTTTTGCGTGACAGTTGAATAGAATTCTTGGAGGATCTGAAAGCTTAATCGGCCTACCTGTGAAGTCCAGAGATGCATCATCCAGTCCATTGCCTTCTGCTGTTTTTCGGGTTCAGAATCATCCCTGGCGTACACGAGAACATTGGTATCAACGAAGACCTTAGCGCTCATGAAGTTCATCTCGATCAGGGTACTTGGCTCCAGGTTCCTTAAGCAAATGAGGGGATTGGGAAAGATATTGTTGCATCAATGCATGGTAGCTCTCTTCCTTGAGCATTGTTTCCTTGAGCATTTCGCCTACAAGGCGAGAAACGCTGGTCTCCCGCTCTGCAGCACGAACGCGAGCCCATGAAGCTACCTTTTCGTCGAGTGTGATTGTTACATTTTTCATAGCACTAATATAGTGCAACACGAATTCCGTGTCAAGTGCAAATGTGCATGGGACTATACTACGATTCTGCCACCCCTTTTTGTGCCATAAAAAAAAGATTTTTCACTCATTCATAATAAAAAGCTTGACTCTCCCTTGTTTTGAATATTTATATTGGTGCACACAGGAACATGGCTGCGGGTTATTTATGGAAAAATCATCTGAACGCATCGTTACCTGGATCGCCCTTAAGATGATTCCCAATCTGGGAAACATTACCTATAGGCGCCTTCTTGATAGATTTGGTGATCCAGAAGCGGTATTTAGTGCCACGCTGGATGATTTACGTGAGGTAGAAGGACTGAGGCTTCTAACAGCTAAGAGTATTGTTGCTAAGGCATGGGAGGGAGACCCTGAAGCCGAGTTAGCGAAGGTAAAAAAAAGCGGGGCCAGGCTGATAACCTTTTTCGATCCTTGTTACCCAAAGGATCTCAAAGAAATTCATGATCCCCCTCCCCTTCTCTATCTGAAAGGGAACGATATCCCTCAAAATAAGATAGTGATTGCTGTTATAGGCTCAAGAAATCCAACCCACTATGGTCTGAAAATTACTGAAGAAATATGCCAGAGCCTGGCCATTAGAAACATAGTTATTGCCAGTGGCATGGCACGAGGGATTGATTCAGCTGCACATTGGGGCTGCTTAAGGGGAAACGGGCATACCGTTGCTGTGTTGGGTTCAGGTATAGATATTATATATCCGAAATCAAACAACAGACTTTTTAATCATATTATTGACAATGGCTCTGTAATAACAGAGTTCCCTTTAGGGACTCCACCAGAGGCAAAAAATTTTCCCATAAGAAATAGGATTATCAGCGGTCTATCAAAGGGAATAGTGGTGGTAGAAGCTTCTAAGAGAAGCGGCTCTCTCATCACAGCCTCACTTGCCTTAGAACAGGGAAGAGAGGTTTTGGCTGTACCTGGTAGCATAGAGTCTTTTAAAAGTACGGGAACTCATTTTCTTATTAAGCAAGGCGCTAAACTTGTTGAGAATGCAGATGATATACTACAAGAGCTTGGATTGAATGTTCCCTATTCCAAACAAGGTATTAAAAACAAAGAAGTACCACTGCAACACATGGAAATGGATGAAAAACGGATCTATGACATTCTGTGTTATTATCCTCTTCACATAGATGATATCGCCAAAAACAGCAACATGGATTCCGCTAAGGTAGCCGGTCTACTCACAAGCCTTGAATTAAAGGGGGTAATCAAACAGCTACCAGGAAAGATGTTTCTCATTTCTTGAAACGTAAAAATGGGTGAGTAGATATAATTTCAAGTATCGAGTTCAAATTTTTAACTAATAAGTTGATATGACTAAGAAAAAAATAACAAAATATATCAGACGATCCACTGCGTTACCGGATACAACGGGCAAACAACTCGTGATTGTTGAGTCTCCTGCCAAGGCGCGTACTATCAATAAATATCTGGGCTCAGAATATATAGTGTCTGCATCCGTTGGGCATGTGCGTGACCTGCCAGAGAAAAACCTCAAAGGCGTCAAAAACCCTGTGCCAGGAGTAGACCTGGATCAGGATTTCAAACCGACCTACCAAATCATCAAGGGGAAGGCAGCAACAGTTACAGGACTTAAACGATTAGCTAAAAAGGCTTCGGGTATCTGGTTAGCAACAGACCTTGACCGGGAAGGAGAGGCCATCGCCTGGCATCTGGCAGAGGCACTTGAAGTCATGCCTCAAAATGCCAATCGAGTGGTATTCAATGCCATTACCAAGAGAGAAATCGAGGAGGCATTCCTTCATCCGCGTGCAATTAATATGGACAAGGTCAACGCACAACAAGCGCGTCGTATTCTTGACCGGATCGTCGGGTATCAGGTTTCACCCCTGCTGTGGAAAAAAGTAGCTGGCGGATTGAGTGCGGGTCGCGTGCAATCAGTAGCGGTACGACTGATTGTTGAAAGGGAACGCGATATAGAATCATTCATACCAAATGAATACTGGAAAGTGATGGGTTATTTCACCCCTGATGTGGATAACGTTACTACTATAAGGAAAGATTGGCAGAAATGGCTGGCTGAAACTACCGAACAACAAAACGGGAGAAAGCCAAATGGTCGGAAGGTGCGAGAAAAAAACGATTGGCTGATAAAGCATAGCAGTCTTGCTGCAGAATTGATTGAAATTGATGGCAAAAAATTCGACTCGAAACATGTCGAAGCTGTGTTGGCAGTAGTGAAACGCACAGGGTTTCAACTCGATGAGCAAATCGAGACAAAAAACCCTAAAGCCAAAGGCCCAGCACAGCGGATAATACTTTTACGAGGTCATATGTCTGGCGGGCCATCATGGCAGGTAAAGTCAATTAAAACAAAACGTGTAAAGAGCCGCCCCTATGCACCATTCATCACAAGCACGCTTCAGCAAACAGCAGCAAACCAGTTGGGCTTCCCCGCCCAATTAACCATGAGGACCGCTCAGTCTCTCTACGAAGGCGTGTCAATCCATGGAATGGGTTCAATTGGCCTGATCACATACATGCGAACTGACTCAACGCATCTTTCGGGTGAAGCAATCAATATGGCAAGGCAGTACATAGGTTCGGAATTTGGAAATCAGTACCTACCAGCAAAGGCAAACTTCTTTTCATCCTCCAATAAATCAGCCCAAGAAGCACATGAAGCAATTCGCCCTACCGATGTAAGCTTAACTCCTGACCGTGTTCGATCATCGCTGAATGCCAAGCAATATAAACTATACAAAATCATCTGGGAAAGATTTGTAGCCTGCCAGATGACCGATGCCCAATGGGACTCTACAGTCATCTTGATTGC
>JGI10211J14876_10001389_pt1 | contig 10609 bp, 7 predicted proteins | sample Etolagsediment_FD_14876 | JGI IMG/M metagenome (IMG submission 14876)
TTTAAGTTAAACCATTTAGCTGAACCATTATGACGAACTTCAATCTGGCTCTGTGCAGAAGAACCTGACGCAGTTCCACCAATGTGGAATGTACGCATGGTCAACTGGGTACCTGGCTCACCGATAGACTGAGCAGCCATAACACCAACCGCTTCACCCATGTTAACCATGTGTCCACGAGCTAAGTCACGACCATAACAAGTCTGGCAAATACCAAAGCGAGTTTCACAAGCCATTGGTGAACGGACAAACACATGATCCGCCCCACTTTCATCAATAATGGTAACCAAAGCTTCATCTAGCAAGGTATCGCGTGCAACAAGCAACTTTCCGTCAGATGTCATCACATCCTGACTAACAATACGACCTAAGATACGATCTTTAAGGGTTTCAACAACATCTCCACCCTCAACGTGTGCAGTCATTTTAATGCCTGCTTCGGTACCACAATCTTCCTCTGTTACCACCACATCTTGTGCAACGTCAACTAAACGACGTGTTAAGTAACCAGAGTTTGCTGTTTTAAGTGCCGTATCCGCCAAACCTTTACGTGCACCGTGAGTTGAGATGAAGTACTGAAGTACGTTCAAACCTTCACGGAAGTTCGCTGTGATTGGGGTTTCGATGATTGATCCATCCGGCTTAGCCATCAGACCACGCATACCGCCTAACTGACGCATCTGAGCAACACTACCACGCGCCCCAGAATCGGCCATCATGTAAACAGAGTTGAAAGAGGTTTGCTGAACATCTTTACCTTCTTTATCGGTAACCGTCTCAAACTGCAACTCTTCCATCATTGACTTGGTCACTAACTCATTTGTATGAGACCAGATATCAACCACTTTGTTATAACGCTCACCATCGGTCACTAAACCTTGTGAGAACTGACCCTGAATCTCAGCCACCTGGCTCTCTGCACGTTCAATAATTCCAGTTTTACTATCAGGAATCAACATGTCGTCAGAACAGAATGACAGGCCTGCTAGGGTTGACCATTTGAAACCTGCATACATTAGCTGATCAGCAAATACAACCGTCTCTTTTGGTCCTAGAACACGATAACAAGTATTTAATACTGAGCTTATATTTTTCTTCGTTAAGTTCAGATTAAGTAAATCGTAACTTAGACCTTTAGGTAAGATTCGTGCTAACAAAGCACGTCCAGCAGTCGTCTCGACAATACGAGAACTCACTGTTTCTGTTCCGGTTTCATCGATTACCGTCTCTTCCACTTTCAATTTAATGATTGTGTGCAAGTGAACGGCTTTCGCTGTCATCGCTCTTTCAACTTCTTGCCAGTTAGAGAATGCCTTCCCTTCACCAATTGAGTTGATACGTGAACGTGTAATGTAGTAAAGACCTAATACAACATCCTGTGAAGGAACGATAATTGGCTCACCGTTAGCAGGTGAAAGCAAGTTATTGGTCGACATCATCAATGTACGCGCTTCAATCTGAGCTTCAAGTGACAACGGCACGTGTACCGCCATTTGGTCACCATCGAAGTCAGCGTTGAATGCTGAACATACAAGTGGGTGAAGGTTAATTGCCTTACCTTCGATCAATACAGGTTCAAACGCTTGGATACCCAATCTATGAAGTGTTGGTGCACGGTTCAATAGAACTGGGTGTTCGCGAATAACTTCATCCAACACATCCCATACTTCTGGTAAGCCTTGCTCAACCATTTTCTTAGACGCTTTAATCGTTGGTGCTAAACCACGTTTCTGTAACTTACTGAAGATAAATGGCTTGAATAGCTCAAGTGCCATTTTCTTCGGTAAACCACATTGGTGAAGACGTAAAGTTGGTCCAACCACGATGACAGAACGACCAGAGTAGTCAACACGCTTACCAAGTAAGTTTTGACGGAAACGCCCTTGCTTACCTTTAATCATGTCAGCAAGTGACTTCAATTGACGCTTATTTGTTCCAGTAACAGCACGTCCACGGCGCCCGTTATCCAATAATGAATCAACCGCTTCTTGCAACATACGTTTTTCGTTACGTACGATAATATCAGGTGCCATCAAATCCAATAAACGCTTTAAACGGTTATTACGGTTGATTACTCGACGATACAAATCGTTTAGATCAGACGTCGCAAAACGACCGCCGTCTAGTGGGACTAAAGGACGTAGCTCAGGCGGAAGCACTGGCAATACATCCAGAATCATCCACTCTGGCTTATTACCTGAGTAAAGGAATGCTTCGATTAGCTTTAAGCGTTTAGTAATTTTCTTCTGCTTGGTTTCAGAATTTGTACTTTCAAGCTCTTCTCTTAAGCTGACCGCATCACCTTTAAGGTCGATAGCTTGAAGCATCTTCTTAATCGCTTCAGCACCCATCTGAGCTTCAAACTCATCACCATGTTCATCTAATGCATCAAGATACTCTTCTTCTGTCAGCAACTGCCAAGGCTCCAAAGGAGTCAAACCAGGATCTACCACCATGAATGCTTCAAAGTACAATACCGCTTCGATAGACTTCAAAGTCATATCTAACATCAAACCAATACGTGAAGGCAATGATTTTAAGAACCAGATATGAGCAACCGATGTAGCAAGGTCAATATGACCCATACGTTCACGACGCACCTTAGATTGAGTTACCTCAACACCACACTTCTCACAGATAACACCACGGTGTTTTAAACGCTTATATTTACCACATAAACATTCGTAATCACGGATTGGTCCAAAGATTTTGGCACAGAAAAGCCCATCACGTTCAGGCTTGAACGTACGGTAGTTAATGGTTTCTGGCTTCTTAACTTCGCCGAAAGACCATGAACGGATTTTTTCTGGTGAAGCAAGTGATACTTTTATTGCATCAAAATCGCTTGAGACGTTTTGTTTTTTTAGAAAACCTAATAAATCTTTCATTTAGTCTTGCTCCAACTCAATATCAATACCTAAAGCACGAATCTCTTTGCGTAATACGCTAAACGATTCAGGCATACCTGGTTCCATATACTCGTTACCATCAACAATGTTTTTATACATTCTGGTACGACCGTTCAAGTCATCTGACTTAACCGTTAGCATCTCTTGTAGAGTAAAGGCAGCACCGTAGGCTTCAAGCGCCCAAACCTCCATCTCACCGAAACGCTGACCACCAAACTGTGCTTTACCACCTAGTGGCTGCTGTGTAACAAGGCTATATGGCCCAGTTGAACGAGCATGCATTTTGTCATCAACCAAGTGATTTAATTTTAGATAGTACATGTAACCAACCGTAACAGGACGGTCAAATTCTTCACCCGTCAAACCGTCAAACAACTTCATTTGACCCGACTCAGGAAGATCAGCCAATCTCAACATGGCTTTAATTTGTGCTTCAGAAACACCATCAAATACCGCAGAGGCTACTGGAACCCCTTTCTTAAGGTTGTGAGCAAGTTCAATCACTTCATCATCATTAAATTCAGAGAAATCGACAGCCTGTCCTTGAGTATCGTTATAAATCTTGTCTAGGAAACTGCGAATTTCTGCAATTTCAGCTTGCTGCTGCAACATCGCATTGATTTTCGTTCCAAGCCCTTCCGCTGCTAAGCCTAAGTGAACCTCTAAGATCTGACCTACGTTCATACGTGAAGGTACACCTAGTGGGTTTAAGCAGATATCAACAGGACGACCTGTTTCATCGTAAGGCATATCTTCTACTGGACAAATACGTGAAATAACACCTTTGTTTCCGTGACGACCCGCCATCTTATCACCTGGCTGAATACGACGTTTAATCGCAACATAGACCTTAACCATTTTAGAAACACCCGGTGCTAAATCGTCACCCTGGCTTAGTTTCTTGCGCTTCTCTTCATAAGCATCGTTGAGTTCAATACGCTTTTGTTTAAGCTGAGTATCCATCGACTCAAGTTGACGCATAATGTCTGCATCTTCAATGTTCAACGTAAACCATTTAGACTTTTCAATCCCTGCTAAAAATTCAGCAGTAATCGCAGTTCCATCAACCAATTTATGACCAACGATCATTGTATTAATACGGTCTAATGTATCTTCTCGAAGAATCGTAAACTGCTCATCAATATCCTTACGGATTTTAGAGAGTTCATCTTCTTGAATGGCTAGAGCACGGCTGTCTTTCTGAAGACCTTCACGTGTAAACACCTGAACATCAATAACCGTTCCTTCAATACCTTTACTAACACGTAAAGAAGTATCCTTAACGTCAGACGCTTTTTCACCAAAGATGGCTCGTAGTAGCTTCTCTTCAGGTGTTAATTGAGTTTCACCCTTAGGTGTAACCTTACCAACCAAGATATCACCTTGCTTAACTTCGGCTCCTACATAGACAACACCACATTCATCTAAACGTGAAAGCGCAGACTCACCTACGTTAGGAATATCTGCAGTAATTTCTTCAGGACCTAACTTCGTATCACGCGCTAAACAGGTTAACTCTTCAATGTGAACCGTTGTATAACGATCTTCCTGAACAACACGTTCAGAAACTAGGATTGAATCCTCAAAGTTATACCCGTTCCAAGGCATGAACGCGATACGCATATTCTGCCCAAGCGCCAATTCACCAAGATCGGTTGACGGACCGTCTGCCATAACGTCACCGCGGCGAACAATATCGCCCGATTTAACGATTGGCTTCTGGTTAATACAGGTATTTTGGTTTGAACGCTGATACTTAACTAAGTTATAAATATCAACCCCAGACTCACCTTCTTTAATCTCGTCACCATTTACACGAACAACAATACGTGCCGAGTCAGAAGAGACAATCTCCCCTCCACGTTCCGCAACGACAGTAACACCCGAATCGATTGCAACTGTTTTCTCAACACCCGTACCAACTAACGGTTTATCTGCACGTAAAGTAGGAACGGCTTGACGCTGCATGTTCGCACCCATTAGGGCACGGTTAGCATCATCGTGTTCTAGGAACGGAATCAACGCAGCCGCAACAGACACGATTTGCTGAGGAGATACATCCATATAGTTAATGTCACTTGAAGATGACAAGGTAAACTCATTTTGATGACGTGCTGAAATCAAGTTATCGGTAAAACGATTATTTTCATCTAAACCAGCACTGGCCTGTGCAATGACAAATTGTGCTTCGTCAATAGCTGACACATATTCAACTTCGTCTGTAACATGACCATCAACTACCTTACGATAAGGCGTCTCTAAGAAGCCATATTCGTTTGTCTTTGCGTACATCGCTAACGTATTGATAAGACCAATGTTTGGCCCCTCAGGCGTTTCAATTGGACATACTCGACCATAGTGAGTTGGGTGAACATCACGCACCTCAAACCCAGCACGTTCACGCGTAAGACCACCTGGCCCAAGGGCCGAAACACGACGCTTGTGAGTGACTTCTGAAAGTGGGTTAACCTGATCCATAAACTGAGATAACTGACTCGAACCAAAGAACTCTTTGATTGCCGCAGAAACCGGCTTAGCATTAATCAGATCCTGTGGCATTAAACCATCTGTTTCCGCTTGGTTTAGGCGTTCTTTAACCGCACGCTCTACACGAACTAATCCAACACGGAATGCATTCTCAGCCATTTCACCAACTGCACGTATACGACGATTACCTAGTGTATCGATATCATCAACTGTACTTAAACCATTACGGATATCAATCATTTCACGAATTACTTCAATGATATCTTCCTTAGCTAGGACACCTTCACCGTCATTGTTCTTACGACCTAAACGACGATTTAACTTCATACGACCAACGTTTGATAAGTCATAACGGCTCTCGTCAAAGAACAAGCTCTTAAACAAGGCTTCTGATGAATCTTTTGTTGGTGGCTCACCAGGACGCATCATGCGATAGATTTCAACCTGCGCTTCCAATTGAGACGTCGTTGAATCTAAATTTAACGTGTCTGAGATATAAGGACCATTTTCTAGTTCATCAACAAACAGAATCTTAATCTTTGCTTTGTCAATTAAGCTAATACGCTCTATCGATTCAAGTGTTAATACTTCATTCGCACGTGAAACCAATTCACCTGTATTAGTATCGGTAATACCCGTTGCTAAAATCTTACCTAACAAGTATTCGGTTGGCACTTCAAGCTTTTTGATTGATAACTCTTTTAACTGCTTAACAGTGCGCGCGGTAATTTTCTTACCTACTTGCACCAGCTTTTTACCATCATGTTCAATATCAAATGCAGCAGTCTGCCCTTTTAACTGGTCAACATTAAGGTCAAGCATAAACTTGCCCTTAGTAACTGTTACTAAGCTTTGGTCAAAGAACGCATTCAAAATATCTTCGTTACTTAAGCCCATTCCACGTAACAGAATAGAAACAGGTAATTTACGACGACGGTCAATACGAGTGAACACACAATCATTGTGGTCAAACTCAAAATCTAACCATGAACCACGGTATGGAATAATACGTGCGTTAAATAACAATTTACCAGATGAGTGAGACTTACCTTTGTCATTATCAAAAATAACACCTGGTGAACGGTGTAACTGAGTCACGATTACACGTTCAGTACCATTAATAACAAAGGTTCCGTTATCTGTCATAAGAGGAATATCACCAAGATAAACTTCTTGCTCTTTAACATCTTTAACTGGTCGCTTGCCAGCAGGGGCATCTTTATCAAGCAATACTAAGCGCATCTTAACTCTAAGAGGGGCTGCGTAAGTAACACCACGCTGCTTACACTCTTTGACGTCAAACTCAGGCTGACCCATGTGATAGCTTACATATTCAAGGTTAGCTGTTCCAGCTACACCATGTATTGGAAATACTGAGTTAAATGCGGCATGCAAGCCGGCATCCACTCTAGAAACCGGCTTGATATCTCTCTGTAAGAAATCATGGAAAGAGCCTTTTTGTAGCGAAAGCATGTACGGTACTTCAAGAATTGATTGGCGTGTTGCAAAATTTTTACGGACGCGTTTCTTTTCTGTCAAAGAATAAGTCATCGTTTACCTCGACGTTAATAAGTCAGGATTAAATAGCCTTAATAGCTATATGAAATGCATAAAACTGTAGTAGCTCGTAAAAAAGTTATCCACAAATTACTAACACACTTTTACACACTGTTAAAAACGAGAAAAGGCCGGTGCCAAAAGCACCAGCCAATTCAATGCCGCTAAGCGGCAAGTAGGGTTAAATTACTTAACTTCTACTTCGATACCAGCGTCTTTTAGCTCAGTTGCTAAAGCGTCAGCTTCTTCTTTAGAAACGCCTTCTTTCAATGTGAAAGGTGCGCTTTCTACAGCAGCTTTTGCTTCTTTAAGACCAAGTCCAGTCGCTCCACGCACCGCTTTGATTGCAGCTACTTTGTTAGCACCAGCACCAGTAAGAACTACGTCAAACTCAGTTTGAGCTTCACCAGCTCCAGCAGCATCACCAGCAGGACCTGAAGCTACCATTGCAGCTGCAGATACACCAAACTTCTCTTCCATTGCAGAAACTAATTCTACAACTTCCATTACAGACATCGCTGCAACCGCTTCTAAAATATCGTCTTTTGATACAGACATTTGAAATCTCCAAAATTTAAATAGGGGTAATTATTAAAAATAATTGTTTAAGCTGCTTCTGATTCTTTTTGTTCTTGAACTGCTGCAAGGGCACGAGCCAACTTAGCCACAGGTTCTTTCATAACAAATAGAAGCTTAGCAACAGCTTCGTCGTAAGTAGGTAGAGCAGCAACTACAGCAAGCTGAGTCGCATCCATAACACCTTCACCGATAGACAATGACTTAACAACAAGTGCATCGTTATCTTTAGAAAAGTCTTTGAATACACGTGCCGCATTCCCTAACTCTTCACCAGAGAAAGCAAATACAAGCGGACCAACAAATGTGTCAGCCATGTCTTCAAACTTAGTGCCAGCTACAGCGCGACGTGCAAGTGTGTTTTTTACAACACGAACTTGAACACCAGCGTCACGAGCTTTAGCACGTAAAATGGTCATTTGCTCTACAGTCAAACCACGATATTCGGCTGCAACCATTGATCCAGCGCCTGCAACAACTGCAGAAACTTCTTCAACAACCAGCTTTTTATCTTCGATATTGAGTGCCATATAACCCTCCAAAACAGCCTAGTGGTACCGATCCGCTAGACTCTTCCATCTACGTAGGCTTATTACTATTAAGAGTACATGTCCTGTACCCACCTACGGTCTGCGATGAGCGCTCACTTGTAACCATTTAAGATTTAAGGAGTCCCAATTCGCAAATAATGCCTGCACCAAATAAATTGGCGCAATCATCATTATAGTGTCGACTGATCAACCAACAGGCCTGGACCCATTGTAGAAGAAATAGTCACTTTCTTAATGTAAGTACCCTTAGCAGTAGCAGGCTTTGCCTTTACTAGGTCTTCGATTAAGAAGTTTAAGTTTTCTTTAAGCTTGTCAGCATCAAATGCAACTGTGCCGATTGCAGCGTGGATAATACCCGCCTTGTCTGCACGGAAACGAACCTGACCGGCTTTAGCGTTGTTGATTGCACCAACAACGTCCGGAGTTACCGTACCCGTTTTAGGGTTAGGCATAAGTCCACGAGGACCTAGAACCTGACCTAGCATACCAACAACACGCATCGCATCAGGAGAAGCAATAACGACGTCGAAGTCCATCATTCCACCCTTGATCTCTGCAGCAAGTTCATCCATACCTACAAAGTCAGCACCTGCTTCTTTTGCTGCGGCTTGGTTTGCTTCACCAGTAAATACAGCAACACGTACTGTTTTACCTGTACCGTTAGGCATAACTGCTGCACCACGTACAACCTGGTCAGACTTACGTGGGTCAATCCCTAGACGAATTGCTACGTCAACAGATTCGTTAAACTTAGAAGTTGCAAGTTCTTTAACTAGGTTAAATCCCTCAATAATGTCATAAGACACATCACGATTAATACGTTCAGCAGCTACTTTTTGTTTCTTTGTTAGTTTTGCCATCTTATTAACCCTCTACCACTAGACCCATTGAACGCGCAGAACCAGCAATGATTTTTACTGCAGCGTCAAGGTCATTAGCGTTTAAGTCCGCCATTTTAGTATTTGCAATTTCTTCCAATTGCGCACGTGTTACCGTTCCAACTTTTGTTACGTTTGGAATGGCACTACCACTTTTGATACCTGCCGCTTTCTTCAAAAGAATTGAAGCCGGAGGTGTCTTTGTAACAAAAGTAAAACTTTTATCACTGAAAACAGTAATGATCACAGGAATTGGCATTTTTGCTTCTAAAGACTGAGTCTGAGCGTTAAATGCTTTACAGAATTCCATGATATTAACACCGTGCTGACCTAGAGCAGGACCAACGGGTGGACTTGGGTTTGCAGCACCAGCAGGTACTTGCAACTTGATGTAGGCTGATATTTTCTTAGCCATTTTTATCTCCTTATGGGTATAACGCCTTTCGGCTTCCCAGTGGGTTTATACTAAATTTCTAAATTAACTTTTTTCTACTTGAGTAAACTCAAGATCTACCGGAGTAGAGCGTCCAAAGATTAATACAGATACTTGAAGTTTATTCTTGTCATAATCGACCCCTTCCACAACCGCTTCAAAGTCTTTGAACGGACCATCTGTTACACGAACCATTTCGCCAGGCTCGTAAATAACTTTAGGACGTGGCTTATCTACACCAGACTCAACACGTTGCAGAATATTATCCACCTCTTTCTGAGAAATTGGTGCAGGTCGATCACTTGTTCCACCAATGAAGCCCATAACCTGAGGAACGCTTTTAACCAAATGCCATGACTCTTCTGTCATTTCCATTTGCACTAACACGTACCCAGGAAAGAATTTTCTTTCACTGGTTCTTTTTTTACCATCTCGAATCTCTACGACTTCTTCAGCCGGAACCAGGATGTCACCAAATTGATCTTGCAGTTCAGCACGCTCTGCATATTCGATGATTCCTGCTTGTACCTTCTTCTCGTAACCAGAATAAGCATGAACGACATACCATCTCTTTGCCATCTTAACCACCCTGTCCTGTTAGTATTTTCACGCCCCATAAAAAGAACATATCAATCAACCAAAAGAAAATACCCATAATGATGACCATTACAAATACAATCAACGTCATTTGAGTTGTCTCTTGACGTGTTGGCCAAACCACTTGATTCACTTCTTTTTTGGCATGCATTAAGTAGTTATACCAGCCACGACCAATCGTAGTTTGATACAGGATGAATGCAGCAATGGCAACACCTGAAATCACACCTAACACACGTAAAACCGCATGCACTTCAGTGTAAACGTAATAACCGACTAAAGAGCCAATCAGGACAGCAACTGCTAGCAATAGCTTGGCTGTATCCATAGGGTTCGATGTTTTCTGATCTTGAACTTGTTTACTCATAACCTACTAGCTATATATAAAACGACCCGCACTCCTAAAAATGCAGGTCGTTATGAATTTGGCAGGGGTAGAGAGATTCGAACTCCCAACACCCGGATTTGGAATCCGGTGCTCTACCAATTGGAGCTATACCCCTATAGTGTGTCGCAAAAAAAAGAGGATTATACATCCTCTTTTCCTTTTTGGCAAGCGTTACACTAAATCTTAGTCTAAGATTTTAGCTACAACACCTGCGCCTACTGTACGCCCACCCT
>JGI10211J14876_10001391_pt1 | contig 10608 bp, 14 predicted proteins | sample Etolagsediment_FD_14876 | JGI IMG/M metagenome (IMG submission 14876)
AGCTTATAGGGTCGGTTGAAAGTACAGAGGGGTGTTGGGTTTATAAAGTATTGTGATAATTTAACTATTAAAACGAGTATGACAGTCTATTCAGTGAATTTGTCGTTCTATATTCAAACTTCGATGTCTCGAATGCCTTTATTTCTTTCAACACAAAATGATACCGCAGTATTCTTCATGTCTGGCTTGCTATCATTGATCAGCACACGCTGACCACGCGGTAGTCCCATGACGAGTTGATCGTAGAACAGCCCCGCTTTTTGGAGTTGGCTGATCGTGAGATCTCGCATACACTCCTTCCTGCCCGTGGTGAGTACGATATGGTATCCCTTTCGATTCCAATCATTGAACTTCTGTACTACACCATCAAGTGCATCACAATCAGAAACGACTTGGGTGGTGAGGTCTCCATTATGTCGAAGGACTGTGCCATCAATGTCGATGAATATGGTCTTCATAAAATTTTAGCGATCCTTTCCTTGATTTTGGTTTTTGTTGTTGCTATAACCCGATCATAGTCCATTCTCTCGGTCAAGGCCTTGAACTGTGCAGTGGAAAAGCAATAGTGACCACATGCTCGCAATACATCCAACTTGTTTTCTGTTGGATTGAAGTTTGAGGGAAACCACTTTTGCCATCTGTTCGTGACAATACAGCAATTGAAAAATTCATCAATAATTCTCTGATTTCCACCGATTTGGTCTATGATACATTCTGTCTCTATACCGCCCATTTCAGGGGCGATGTTGAGAGCATCCAATCCCAATTCTCTTCGCTCTCTCACGTCCATATCCGACAGGTAATCGCCATTATGTTCTTTCGATAACTTGCCAAATTCTTTACACAAGGTAATCATTTGCTTGGCTCGTTCTCTATCAAACTGTCCCGTATTGTGTGTCCCCACAATCTTGGTTCCGAACTGGACAACGAGGTACTTAACCCTATCGAAGTTGCTTGATGTCTTATCCTTCACTTGTGAAAAAAACATTTTGGCATCCGCAACACTCATGGGAAAGATCGCCTCCTCTGTCCCTATTTCATACTCACAGGAAGAGAACTGTGAAATGCTGTTGATCACATTAGCCGTATAGGTGATTGCTGAGTCTAGGGTCTTGTACTTCTTGAAGGGATCGATATGAAGCAAGTTGAAGTGGATTGCGTCACACTCAAGAGAATTTAATCCATCGTCTTCCATGTCACCCTGCAAAGGCCCACCGTGGTCTCTTTGAAGAATGACAAGACTACTGCGTGTTCTAACATAAGAAGACAAAGTATTGGTTTTCCAACCGACATATCCCGTGAACATGTCTACCTGTCTGCGAGATGGAATCAGTCCAAGTGGGGTTTGAGTCTCGTTGGCGTATTCAATACAAGCATCCACTACGGTCTTGCTCATTGGTCCAACAAACAATTTTGGTGAAAGGTCGTGTCTCATGATAGAATTCTTACAACCTCTTGTTTAATTTCCAAAAGCAAATCGCATGTAGACAAAAATTTAAATGTTTGATTTGTTTGCTCTACCCATCTGATTGTTGACGAGTTAGGTGCCACCATGTTTCTTTCCTTTCAATGTCATGTATAGGTGATATCGACCAAAGTAATAGAGAAATTGGTCGAGTGGATGTTCGTGGAGTGGAGACATATTTAACCACGCAATAGCCGTTAGGATGGAAATATTGCCGTAATCGATGCCGCGATCCAAGCAAAAAGTTTTGAGGACATCACGACAGTCGTTGTTGATGGACGGAACCATGATCTGACATCTGATTCCGTTTTCATCATTTGCACAACAGAACAGGTTTTGGTGTACTACGCTATGGTCAATCGTCAGGTTGTGATTCAATTTCGCAAGATCGTAGTGTAGATCGCCAAATTCAACAGTACCACCAAAGTCCTGTCTCCAATCCAATAGAGTGAATCCATTGCCAGTCTCAAGTATGTTCTCAAGTATGAAGTCACCATGAAACATCGAGGGGACTTTTGCAGGGAGCAGGGAGAAGTCAATCTGTTCAATCATGGTCAATGCAGACGGAACCAACTCACCATTTATTATTTCCTCCACATCTTCAATTCCACTGATCTTGAGGAACTTGTTGATTCTTTGTGTTGTTTTGACCCGATAGAAATCATCACACCGTTTGCGATATGAACCATCATCGGGGACGGGATTCCACAAGTTTATCCCTGCCCAATCTAAGAGAGATTTTATCTTTTTGGGTGTAATGATCTTGGGGAGTACCGTTCCGTTTGAATAACGATATGCATAGAAGTTCTTTGATGCTCCCAACAACTTTGGAACCCTGTTCCCCAACAGTCGTGCTCGTTGGACACGATTAGCACACACCTTCTCGTCGTAAAAGAATTTGATGACCTTTTCATCAAGCACGAAGATACTCTCGTCATCCTTATCAAGTATGTCGAAAGAGNCGTCAACCGATTTTCTTGCCTTCCTGAGAGATTCCATGTTTCCGATGTCTCTCCAACCATCAAGTATCTTTACATCAAAAAGAACCCCGTCAGACATCATAGAAACTATGACTTCATAGTCGGACGGACAACCGCCCCTACTAAGTATTTCCTCGGCATTCCGCCAGAAAGAGAGGTGATCCTTGACTCCACATATCCCGATGTAGTCATAGTCCGCGGACTTTTCACCCTTTTCATTGAGACGCGAGACATTATCACTCGACACATTGAAGGTTCGATAGTGGGAACTTCCACAAGACTTAGAGCCACCGAGCCAGTTGGAATCAATTCGCGATTTTACAAACTTGTGTTGTATGACACTATCACACGCATGAAAGATGAATGGTTCGTTCAGTAAATTTCTAGCGCAGTAAATTGAATAGAGAAGACTGCTGCCTTCACCTTCATACTTGTCAACTTCGACAAACGAAACTCTGAGATCGGGATGTGCAATCTCGATGTATTGACGGACATGATCTCCGTAGTGGCCGAGTGTGATTACGAACTCTGTGTTCTTTGTGTAATTGTCCAAGATGTAAGAAATTGCAGGTTTTTTGCCAACACGAACCAACGCTTTGTTGGTGAACTTAGTGAGGTTGCCCAACCGAGAGCCAACGCCACTTGTGGTAATGAGCACTTTCATTTGGTAGATTCGCGGGAGTAGTCATCCGAAATACGAACAATGTCATCTTCACCAAAGTATTCTCCCATCTGCACTTCGACGAAGATCAAATCCTCTGTTCCCGTGTTCTGAATCCTGTGCTTAGCTTTTCTAGGAACGAAGATTACATCACCCTTCTTGACCAACGAAGTTTTGTCATCAAGGGTCAAAGTTCCCTTGCCCTTCACAACGACCCATGTTTCGGTTCTCTTGAAGTGGTATTGGTAACTCGGACGCTGCATGGGCGAGATGCAGATAATCTTGACTTGTGTGTTCTCATCACCATAAATGGTTTCGTAAGAACCCCATGGCTTTTGTACCTTTGTGCTTTCAGACATTTCTCTTCCTTTTAAAATAGACGTTGTATTCGTTGTACCAATTTGGATCAGCAGTCTTGGCATGTGCATTCACTTCGTGCTTGTAGACCTCAAACCCATTTCCCTCCAACCATGCAATGATATCATGGAAGTAGGACTGCTGTCCCTCATAGATCGCAGCCTTCTCGTTGTAGGCTGCTTCGCAACAGCCCTCTTGTACGATGCTGATGTACTTCCCCAAAGACTTTAGAACAGGTAAGTCCATGCCTTGAGCATCAAGATTAAGATAGTCAATCTTAGAGATGTTGTACTGCTCTACGAAGGTGTCGAGGCGAATAGTCTCCACGGGAACAGAGTTGCCAGAGTATTGAATATCATCTCTGCCAGGCCAATACTGTCCTAGTGTGTCGTTGTCTTTGAACTTGAGTAGGCTTGATGCTCCATCTCGCTTGCACAGGTGGAAAGACGCTTCTCCGTTTACGTCTGATGCCGCTTTCGGAACCAAAACACACCAAGGAGAAATGGCAGCAAACTTTTTCCTGATCTCCTCTGCATATTTAGGATGAGCTTCAAAAGCATATAGTCTGTAATCAGGATCGTTGTGGTTGTTTGTTAACTCAGCAACTTTTTCCAATCCCTGTTGACCGTCCATCGAACCGACATCTAAAACTATTACCATAGTAGTCCTCACAATCTCTTGATGTAGTATTTTAGTGGATACCGAACAATAGTCAGTCCCATTTGATCAACGTGGTGCTTAAGCATCACCTCGGGAAATAGCGTAGGCCTTTCCTTGAAGTAGTCACATGCATGTTGATAAAGAGAAACAAATTTGACGAAAGTCTTTGGTTCCGCGACACCAAACCAATCGTGCAATGCTTCTGTTGGTGGTGCTTCTGGTTCTCCTCCATTCGGTCCTTCTGGAACATAAACAACACCTTCTGGTGGGCGAGTGTTATTTAGAAAGTCGAACGGATCTGTTTCAAAGACAAGATCGGAACGAGTCCTACACATTACATCGAAGTGATCGCGCTTTAATGCGAGTTCACATGCCTTGTATTGGCCACGCCACATGCTCAAAACACGATGTCGTGTTACATCACCAGGTCCAAATCTAATGCATGGATCGACAACTTCTGTGGTGTTGTGTTCAATCAGACAGTTTGTTGGTTGAATTAGTTTAACTGCATCGCTGTTGGAGGCAACCAAAGGACTCCAGTTTCCCAACTTGTGATCGAAGAACCGAAAGACCCTGGCAGTTTCGGGTTGATGCCAAGTATGTAGATACACCTTGCTTGAGCGTCCATCCTTGAACAAGTATGGCTTCAAGGTGTTCCACGATTCCACTGCCCGCATTTGACCACTGACGCATACACCGATTTTTAGTGTCATGATGAATACCTCACATTTTATTTATGTTGTCTATGTATCACTCAAAAGACACGGTGAGTAGAAATCGTCGTGATAATAGTGCCTACCAGAGTGAACATAGAATGGGTTCTTTCCATAAGGATCGTTTGGTTGTGCCGTATTGGTTCTAAAGATTTGATCTGACATGAAGCATTGACTCAAGCTACCCTCCTCAAGAAGTTTGTAAATGTTGTGGAGGGATTCCCCATGCCGATGTTTTGCACAGGCATCTAGCAAGCAATGGATTCTTTCTACAAATTTGAAGAACTGCCCTTGTTTGTTGTTGATCCAAATCATCGTATCGGGAACTTCATGGTGGGATCCTTCCTGCGAGTTGACATGCCTGAAAGGATAGCAGACATCACAGGACTCTGTTTGGACTCCCCATTCGGTAATGGGTTTCTTGTAGAGAAGATCAAACCGAGTGAAGAAAACAGAGTCGTATCTGCAATCGGATGGCGCATCATGGAAAGGCACGGATGCTAGTGCGTTGCAGATGTTTGATAGTTGACATCCCCCAGCACATTCCTTGTAAACTTTGATCCACGATGCAAGTTCTGAGGTTAGATACTCCCGCTTTCCATCTGGGGATGACGGACAGCAATACACATGAACATTTTGATAGACAGTTTGCAGTGGTTTGATTATGTTTTGCTTTAAAGACGCAATACTAGTCTTTTCGCAGTCAAAATCTACAGGTATGCTTCCGTAATTGGCGTTACCACGTCTAGAAGAGTGTCCGCGAAGAATGATGGCACAATTAAATCCCCACATAATATCAAACTCTCTCTAGTGCTTTTAGGGGGAACTCTATCAATTTGATTCCAGATAGAGCCATCCAACAACCGTAATATCGTTCCATAAGACCACCCGCGAGACGATGTCTTCTTGCAGGGTCGAACTGATCTAGATTGTTCTTTTCTGCCGCCCAAATGCAGAACTCCATCATCTTCATGAAGTTCTCTGTTGTCATTACGAAGGAGGAACATAGAGCGATTGACTGATTGTTCTTCCTGAAGTCCGTGTATGTATGGTCTGAGCCATAGAACTTGTTGTAGTCGGCAATCATAGTAAAGTAACAGAGGGGATCGCCCTGCAACTTTTGTGTATTCGAGAAGTCCATTGCAATGTGATTGTATGTGACTTCAGCCTGTAGATTGATGGGGACAAAAGAGATGGCAGTAGATGAATCAACTTGCTCCAAGTTCCGAAACAGGAAATCGATCAAATCCTCTCCAGTAGTTGACTTGATTGCATGGTCATACTGCAAGAAGCCTACCAATTCACTACCTCCGTTGTAGTTGGGATCCTCTTTCAGGCTGTTATACATTGAGATTAGAAATTCAGATTCTGCCCAATGCTTTCCTTTGTCTGTAAATCCTGGCATTTGACGGCATTGAATGACTCTATCAAGTATCTTTGGGGATGATACTTCCATCACAGCATCGCCTACTTTTCCATATGTAAAACAGTTTTCTTTATCGAGATATTGTTCTTCATGAAGGCGTAGATGGAATACCACGAACAGCGAACAGTTCAGGCTATGTTTTGAATCCATTTCAAATCCTTTCTATATTTTCAGTATACCATTTTTCAATCGGATATAAATTTGGAGTTTCGGAACCCCTTTTTCTTTGAGCTATTCTTCCATATAATCCAACATGAGCAGTTCTAGTCGGATCTGGGTTTTGTGGAAATTCAAAAAATTCGTTTTCTATTAAATTTCTGTTGAATGCAGAATATTTCCCCCCACCTTCAGAATGTTTTTTCATATTTTCTGAATTTGTAGGAGACATATCCACACAGTTTAGTATTTTGTTGGTTTGGTAGCAAATCAAAGGTTTGTTTTTTGTGGTTTCCCATCTCCAAAGCCATTCTCCGTCTTCCTCACCAAATCCCAGTAATCTTTCGTCAAAATATCCCACTTCAAACAAGTCTTTCTTGTAGATACTAAAGTGAGAAAAACTGTAATTTATTCTAAAGGACTGGTCTGAATTTTTCCTTGTCTCCAATAACATTTTCTCATAATCATCAAAAAACCCATTTCCGATAACTAGATCATCATTTAAACACAAGATATAATCGGTGTTAGTAAAGTTGCAACAAGTATTCCACATAAATGAGCAACCACGAACTTTAGGAGACATTATTAGATAAGTTTTAGGAAATACGGAAGAAAATTGCATTATTTTCTTCCTATAATCCTGATCAAACTCTTTTTTGTGTTGTGAGTTGACAAAAACTATTTTGTCTATGTTTGGCCTCATAGTTGAAATACTGCTCAATAAATTTTTATAGTATTTTTCAAATCTGTGGACAAATGTGGTTATTATTATACTATATGATGGAATTGACATTTTTTTTTATTCTCATATATTTTTTCGTGAAGACCAAAATAAAAAATTACAAATAAAGAACAGTTTATCATATTATCACCGGAGGATTTGGGTTATCGTTTATCATTGGAGCGGAAGTTGTGTTTGCAGACCACTTGTATATGTGTAAGATCTTATCTATTTTATAGGAACTTTTGATATTAGGAACAGCTTTTTCTACAAATAAAGTATCTTCCCCCGAAAATGAGTCTCCAAAAGGGAATTGTTTTGCAAAATCAGTTCTCCAAGCACACCAATGCCACGGTGGTCTTACGCAGGGTATGTAATTTCCATTGGGATCTTTGGGGTTATTAGGGAGTTGATTGAAAGGTTCTAGTGGTGCGTGAATATCCGTAGTTATCAAGAAAGATACCTTCTCTATTATAGCTTCTTGGTTGTAATGTATTACATCAACCCCTTTGTTATTCTCTATTGCTTTGCACACTTCTTCCACATAATCAGTGGTGACATCATCATCATCATCTATTATAGCACAATACTCTCCTTGAGCTATTTTATGCAACAAATGTCTTTTTTTGCCTATTGTCATGCTTTTATTGTCAAGAATAGAAACTACCTCAACGTCTTTTCTATTGGCAATTTGTGTCATTAATCTAGAAAACATAGGCTCTAAGTTCATTCGAACACGCGATGGTATTGAAGGGATTCCTATTGTCAATTTAATATCATTCATAATCTACCTTTCCACCTGAAATCTATGTGCTTCTTCAAAAGTTGTCTTGCATTTGTATTCATACAACACACCTTCGATCCATTCCTCTCTATTTAGCAACGGAAAGAGTCGTTGAGAATAGACTCGATCTTCCCCCGAGTTTATCATAGGAAAACCAGCTTTCAAAGCTAAATCTTTACGGACCACATTGAGGTGATTTGGTGGTCTATAATAGACTTTGTTCTCATGATCGTCAATCCACTTGTCATACTTCAACGAGTGTATGAATGGTCTACTGTATCCATCTGAGAATGTGATCCTTCCTGTCATGGAACAACAGTCGGGTTTACTCTCCAATGCGACGAGAATCCTCTCAATGTAGTCTTCGGGAACCCAATCATCGTCATCGACAAAGGTGATATATTCCCCCTTTGCCAGAGTCAATAACATCATTCTCTTCTGACCAATGGACATTTGACCATCATCAGAAACAGGAACCACTTCGACGTTTCTATCATCGATCTGTCGATTTAGTTCATTCTTCAGTTTTTCCAACATTCCATTTCTATTATTGAGAGATGGGATCAGCACCGATAACAGTGGTCGGGACATTGTTTATTCCTCTCTCTTTAAACTTCAAGGTATATTTGATGTCTTCATTTTTCAAATCAAAATTTTTCGTTCTTCTCGTCAAAAGAACCTGACCGTCTCTCTGATAAAATCCCATGTTGTGATTTTTTTGATGGGTTGGATCGTGTGGCTCTGCCATTCCTACCCATTCATGCTTGACTATTACGTTGTCAATATATTCACATTTGCCCAACATGAGAGAACATTCCATGAATTCATTGTCGCAATAGACACTCTCGTAATCGGGGTGATACATGTATCCAAAACGATCGAAATACTTCTTACCCATGATGGAAAGAGTGTTCAACTTTTTGCCAACCAAACCGTCGTTATACCACAGAACACCATCGGTATCGGGAAAGTGTTTTTCCATGTCTGAACAGATGATGTCGTCGTATCCCTCTTGAACGGGAATCATGTCATCCGATGCTAACAATATGATGTCGAATTCGGGAGCCTTGTCCAAGTCTGCGTTGCACGCTTCAATCTTGGTATTTGAATGACCAAAGTGAACGTGTGCATTTGGGCCCAATGATTTCAACCAGTTTCTAATTCCCGTGTTGTTCATGGTAGCATCATCTTCGTCAAACGACAACAAAAAAGAAACATCTCTCTTTCCAGAGAGCATGTTTCTATACATGTTGAAGACCTTCATGAACTTGCCCGGTCTGCCCCTAGAGGGAAATTTAATCAACAGTTTCATTTTCTTCCTCCGTGTCACTGCTTCCCATGCCATATTTGAACTCTTTTGCCACAAGAGGCTCAAGTGCCTCCATGAACTCCTGTGTGAAATACTTTTCGGGGTTCTTGTAGATTGATTTCTCAAATGCCTTGGTTCCATCGGGGAACTCAAACTTGGTGGAAACCTTCTTGATTAGTCCATGCTTCTCTGCGAGGGGAAGAAGGCCATAATATGGATTCAATCCACTGTCATAGCTGATGTTGACATCAACCATCTTGTTTTCCTTGGTCAAACGACTCTTGTGTAACTTGCAATGGACGATGTTTCCAATAACATCGGTTCCATCCTTGTCCTTCTTCTTTGAGAGATAGACAATGGTGGATGCGGAGTATTTGAGGCCACTTCCTCCACCCATTTCCTTCTGTGGGAAATAAGAACCGACAACATCATATGTGTGATTCGTCATGACAAGAGGAATTCCTGCCTTTCCGAGTTTGAGTGTGAGAACACGGAAAGTTGCCTTGACCACCTGAGCGCGAGTCATGTCACGAACTTCTTTACCCTCTGCGGTATCACTTACTTCCTTGGTGGTTGACAACATACCAAGAGAATCCAACACAATCATCATGGGTTTTTGGTCATCCTTGGGAAGTTTCATGTATGTATCGACAATCTTGAGAACTTGATGGCGAAACTCTTCCACTGTAGCAATCGGGAAAATGGCAACGCGAGAAGTGTCGATTCCTCTTTCTCGGAACATTCCTGAAGTCACTGCCTGCTCACTATCAAAATAAAGAACCACTGCATTCTCTCTATCTTCTAGAAACTTCTTCACCATTCCCATAGTGAAAAAAGTTTTTCCAGTAGCACTTTCACCAGCCAACGCGAGAATCTTGTTGTCGGGCATTCCGCCTTTCAACGAACCAGAAAGAAGAGCATTGAATGCATAACTTCCTGTATCAACAAATCCATCAACATCACTGACGATTCCCTCTTCAATTGTAGAGGCATAGTCGTTTCCAGATGTCTTTACCAAATCACTAAGAAAATCACTCTTTGTCTTTGCCATTTATTTCTCCTTGGCGCAAATTACATCATAACGGTCGTAGATATGATACACTTTTTCATCCCCACTGTAAAGCCCTTCCGTGTGTGTTCCTTTCATTCCTCTAAAGGGAACCAACACCTCTTCACCGACTTTGAATTCACAAGGAATGTTTTTTCCTGTTTTTATCGCTGGTTTTCCTTCACCGATTGCGACCACTTTGCCCCACACATTTCTTTCTATGGTCTTTTCATAGATGATTCCTTGTTCGGTCACTTCTTCTCCACCCAAACTAAGTTCAAGAAGAATCAAATCTCCCAATGGTTTGAATTTCATATGTCTATTCCTC
>JGI10211J14876_10001392_pt1 | contig 10603 bp, 7 predicted proteins | sample Etolagsediment_FD_14876 | JGI IMG/M metagenome (IMG submission 14876)
TGCCTCCAGTGCCGCCAAATCGTGCTGAACTAATGCGATTTCTTCGCCGAAAATTTCTTCCATTTGTTCCAGGATTTTGGTATCCATATTTTTGCCCTCCAATGGTAATGTTATTGTTTGAACTTTTTTGAACAAGTTTAACCGAAATTTGTTCAAAATTCACCTGTTGGAGGGCTTTTGTTACCTACAAACTACAGATGCACCCTGCCTGGCCTGCCGTGCATGGCTGGAAAATCCAGTTCGTGAAGTTATGTGGCACTTAATGTGGGATTCTCAGGACAGCGGCGGCCTGAATTCGGCCTTGTTTGAGGCTAATAAGGACTTCATTGGCCTGTGCCAATTCGAACTCCTGCACTCGTGGGATAATCGGTATCTCGGCGGCTAACGGCAAAAACCGGCGGGCATCTTCGGCGGTAACGTTGGCAACGCTTTTTATTTCGCGTTCGTGCCATAGATATTTGCCATAATCCAGTTGAGGGATAGGGGTGGTTTTGCGGATGGCGTTGACGACAATCCTTGCGCCTTTATCCGAGGCCGCAAGGGCATGCAATATCGTCTCGCCAACGGGGGTAAAATCGATAGCCTTGTTCACCTTAGCCGGTGGCCGGTCTGTGGCGCTGCCGGTCCAGTCGGCGCCTAATTCCTGGGCCAAATCCCTGTGAGCTGTGCTGCGGGTAAAAACAAAGACCGGACTTTCAGGATAGCTATGTCTTAAAACCTGTATCACGATATGAGCTGAAGCGCCAAAACCGTACAGGCCAACGACCTCACCATTTGCAACCTCAGCGAGTCTTAAAGCTCGATACCCGATTACGCCGGCGCAAAGCAAAGGGGCGGCGGTGACATCGGAAAATCTCTGGGGAATCGGATAGGCAAATTTTTCCGGAACAACCGTGAATTGCGCGTAACCCCCATCGACATCCAGGCCGGTCCACTTAGCCTTGTCGCACAGGTTCTCACGGCCCGAGAGACAAAAGTCACATTGGCCACAGGCCGAATTAAGCCAGGTAACACCGACCCTCTGGCCGATCTCTAAGGTGTTCACATCCGGGCCTTTTTCGACAATCTCGCCGACTACTTCATGGCCGGGCACCACAGGCAATTTCGGAGGTTTTAACCTGCCCTCAATCTCATCCACCTCGGTATGACAGACCCCGCACGCCAGCACCTTCAGTAAAACCTCGTTATCTTTCGGCACCGGCTTAGGTATATCAGCCAACTCTAACGGTCGTTCCTCAATATCGGCTGTCCTTGTCAGTATCATTGCTTTCACTTTTTAGCTTTCCTTCTGAAGTTGGGCCGTAAATGTATCATAGCTGTCTTTGTCGAAAAGGCAAAATACGACCTTTTCCAGACTCGTTTGGCCCTTGAGATAATCAACCGTTGTTCCGAGCATTATAGGCGCGCATCTTTCGATAGGAAAACCGAAGATGCCCGTGCTGATAGCTGGAAAGGCAATGCTTGTCAGCTTGTTTTCATCAGCCAGGCGAAGGGAGCTTAGCGTTGCTTTTTTGAGCTTCTGGTCTTCATCTCCCTCGCCCATTTTGGGGCCTACGGCGTGTATGACACGTTTGGCCTTTAGGTTGCCTGCGGTGGTAATCGCCGCCTGACCTACGGAGATAGGCCCTATTTTGTTGCAATGGGCCTGGATTTCGGGTCCGCCTTTACGTCTGATAGCACCGGCAACGCCACCGCCTAATACTAATTGTGCGTTGGCGGCATTTACTATCGCATCGGTGGCCAATTCGGTAATATCGCCCTGCGCTAATTCCAATATTGACTTGTTAATGGTCCGCTGCATTTTTTGACCCTTTCAAACAAATTTTCCTGCATTTTAGCAACCCCGCCGGTTTCGCTCAACCCTGAACATGCGTCGGATTCGGCCTTGAACCCTGAGCGAAGTTGAAGGGTGTGCCTTCGCCGTAAGGCGTCCTCCCGTCAGGGACACCTACCGGTGCCCAGCGGATTGCAAAATGGCGATTTTCTTGCAATCGGTGCCAAAGTCGAGTAAAGTTTTTGTCTGTATGATGTTACGGGGTGTAGCTCAGTTTGGCAAGAGCGCCTGGTTTGGGACCAGGAGGTCGTAGGTTCAAATCCTATCACCCCGATTTTCCACTCTCAGTCAGCAGTTGAACTTATTATTAGTATTAACGGAGAATCCAAATTTTCCTCTTGACAGTTGAGTTTATTGCCTATAATTAACTTGCTTAAAATGAGTCTTTGCTTGACTCACGTCCGTCGGAAACAGGTCTTTCAAAACAAACTTGCCTGTCCTGCGGTACGAATTGTTCGTCGAGGTTTTACAGCAATAACTAATTGGGAGAGTATTCTATGCCGAGACGTGAAGACATTAATAAGGTAATGATCATAGGCTCCGGGCCTATCGTTATAGGCCAAGCCTGTGAATTCGACTATTCCGGCACGCAGGCTTGTAAGGCGCTTCGCAAATTAGGATATGAAATTGTATTAGTCAACTCCAACCCCGCCACCATAATGACGGACCCCGGTATGGCTGACATCACATATATCGAGCCACTGACGCTGGAAGTCATGACAGAAATTATTGAAAAGGAGCGCCCCGACGCCCTGCTGCCTAATTTAGGTGGTCAGAGCGCATTGAATTTATCCTCGGAGCTTTGGCGCACGGGCGTGTTGAAAAAATATGGCGTAAAGGTAATCGGCGTCAACATTGACGCTATCGAACGAGGTGAAGACCGTATCGCATTCAAAAAGACCATGAACCGTTTGGGTATTGAGATGCCAAAAAGCCAGCCGGCTTTAACTGTGGAAGAAGCTGAAAAAATAGCTGACAAACTGGGTTATCCTGTTGTTATCCGCCCCGCCTATACAATGGGCGGCACTGGCGGAGGGTTGGTTTATAACGTTGAGGAACTGCGTACCGTTGCCGGCCGTGGCATATCCGCGAGTCTTATCGGCCAGATTCTGGTTGAGGAGTCTGTCCTTGGCTGGAAGGAGTTGGAGCTTGAGGTGGTCCGCGACGCAAAGAACCAGATGATTACCGTTTGCTTCATTGAAAACGTCGATGCTATGGGAGTTCACACCGGCGACTCATACTGCACCGCTCCGATGCTTACGATTGACCCCCAACTGCAAAAACGCCTTCAAAAACATTCCTATGACATTGTAGAAGCGATAGAAGTAATCGGCGGAACAAATATTCAGTTTGCCCATGACCCAAAAACCGGTCGTGTTGTCGTCATCGAGATTAACCCCCGGACATCGCGCTCGTCAGCTCTGGCTTCCAAGGCCACGGGTTTTCCCATTGCATTGGTTTCTGCGATGCTGGCTGGCGGCCTGACACTTGACGAAATCCCCTATTGGCGTGATGGCACTCTGGAAAAGTACACACCGTCCGGTGATTACGTCGTGGTTAAGTTTTCGCGATGGGGCTTTGAGAAGTTTCACGGTGTCGAGGACAAACTCGGCACACAGATGCGGGCGGTCGGCGAGGTTATGAGCATCGGCAAGAACTACAAGGAAGCATTCCAAAAAGCCATCAGGTCGCTGGAAAGGGGCCGGTACGGATTAGGCTTTGTAAAGGACTTTCACGAAAAAAGCCTCGATGAACTGATGGATAGCCTGACCGAGCCTTCGAGCGAAAGACAGTTCATTATGTATGAAGCCCTTCGCAAAGGTGCTGATATTGACGAGCTATACGGGAAAACATATATCAAGCCCTGGTTCATCAAGCAGATGAAGGAGCTGGTGGATCTGGAGGAAGAGATTCTCGCATACAAGGGCAAATCCGCTGGGGGACGCCTTACGGCGAAGATTCCCGATAAGCTTCTGGTTCGCGCCAAGAAGGATGGATTCTCAGACCGCTACCTTGCAAAGCTGCTTGGTACCACTGAAAAAGCCATGAGGGACCAGCGAACGGGTTTGAATGTGGTTGAAGCCTGGGACGCTGTACCTGTCAGCGGAGTTGAGGACGCGGCTTACTATTATTCAACCTACAATGCTCCCGACAGAGTCTCCGTCACCGACAGACCCAAGGTCATGGTATTGGGGGGAGGCCCGAATCGCATAGGCCAGGGAATTGAATTCGATTATTGCTGCGTTCATGCTGCGTTCGCCCTGCGTGATGAGGGATATGAAACAATTATGGTCAACTGCAATCCCGAGACCGTCTCTACCGATTATGACACATCCGACAGGCTCTATTTCGAGCCGCTCACCGTTGAAGATGTCCTGAGCATATATGAGAAGGAAAAACCCATAGGCGTCATCTGCCAGTTCGGCGGCCAGACACCCCTTAACATTGCGGGCGAATTAGCTGAATCCGGCGTCAAAATCATCGGCACGACTCCGGAGACTATCGACCTTGCGGAGGACCGGGATCGCTTCAGAAAGGTTATGAGAAAACTCGGCATCCCGCAGCCCGAATCCGGCATGGCCAGCAACTTTGAACAGGCCGCTAAAATTGCCGACAGGATTGGGTATCCCCTGATGGTGCGTCCTTCATACGTTCTGGGCGGTAGAGCGATGGAAGTTGTTCATGATGAGGATATGCTCAAGCAATATGTTGCAGCGGCAGTGGACGTTTCTCCCCAAAGACCTATACTGATTGACAAGTTTCTTGAAAATGCCATCGAGGCGGAAGCCGACGCAATTGCCGACGGCACCGATGCCTTTGTCCCGGCTGTCATGGAGCATATCGAGCTTGCCGGCATCCACTCCGGCGATTCTGCTTGTGTGATTCCCCCCATCTCCATCCCTGCTGAACACATCAAAACTATCAACGAATACACTAAGAAAATCGCGACGGAGCTCAATGTCGTCGGGCTGATGAATATTCAGTATGCAATAGCAAAGGATACAGTTTATATCCTTGAAGCTAATCCGAGAGCTTCGCGCACCGTCCCTCTGGTCTCAAAGGTCTGTAATATCTCAATGGCACGAATCGCAACACAACTGATGTTGGGCAAAAAGCTGTCGGAGTTGAACCTGAAAGCCAAAAAGATTCCGCACTATGGCGTCAAGGAAGCTGTGTTTCCCTTTAACATGTTCCCCGAAGTTGATCCGCTTTTGGGTCCGGAGATGCGGTCCACCGGCGAAGTCCTTGGTATGGCGGATTCTTTCGGCCTGGCGTTTTTCAAGGCTCAAAAAGCCGCCAACCAGACATTGCCTTCCAAGGGAACGGTGCTCATTACGATTATTGATGCCGACAAGACCGCTGCTTTGGAAGTTGCCAAAAAGTTCGGCGAGTTGGGCTTCAAAATCAGGGCTACCGAAGGCACTAAGAAGTTTTTTGATGCACACGGCGTGGAAACAGAGTTCATCCGGAAGCTGCACGAAGGCCGGCCCAATATAGCCGATGCCATTAAGAACAAAGAGATCCAGCTTGTGATAAATACTCCCCGTGGAAGATTAAGCCAGTACGACGACTCGTACATTCGCAAAACAGCAATAAAATACAAGGTGCCTTACATAACCACAATAGCCGCCGCGTTGGCCGCCGCCAAAGGCATCGAAGCCTATCGGCAAGGAACCAGTCAGGTAAAGCCGCTGCAAACCTACCACACGGATATAAAGTGAACCAGCACCGGGCGGTCCCGGTGATAGTTCACTTTCAGCCGATGAGGCTTGTGAGGGTTTTGGGAAAAATCTCTTGCTTAGGACAGGCCGATGGCATATAATCTGCGTCTGTATTAGGCTTTTTCACTGCGGAGTAAAAATGAATAAGAGCGGGAACTGTTTCATATACACGCTGGGCTTGTGGTGTTGTATGGGCGTATTGCTTTCGCCGTTAGGCGTCCTGTGGATTGCCGGCGGTTGTCAGAGCGGCAAAGGCAAGCGAGGCAAATTCAGCGAAGAAGAGATGGCGGCTTTTGGGCTTGCTGAGCGGGAGAATCTGCCGGAGCCGTCCGGCGGACTTGTATTGAGTGTACACCAAGAGACGATAACCGTGGACGAGATTATTTCGCCGTTGATTGAGTCGCTTGAGCCCATGGCTACCAGCAGCGACTTTCAAAAATTTGAGAGGCAGGCTAAGCCTATTATCGCGAGAGTTGTTCTAAACAAGACGACCGATATCCTGCTTTATCAACAGGCCAAGAAGCAAGCTGCGGGTAATATTGACGAAGCTGCACTCGACAAGGCGGTGGAAAGCGAGGTGAACAGGTTCGTTGCCAATTACGGGGGCAACCTCGCTGAGGCTAACAAGGCGATTAAAGAAATGGGGCTGGATTGGCCTCGTTTCCGTGACTATCAAAAAAAACTGCTGCTGACTCAGTCGTACCTGTCACAAAAACTGAGCGAGGATAGGCCTATCGGGCACGGTGAGTTGTTGACCTATTATGAGGCGATGAAGGATGAGTATTTTCAGAGGGGCGGTCAGATACAGTTTCGGCTGATTGACATCGTGATTGACAAGGTTGAACTGGCTGAATCCAGCGAAGCCAGCGGTCAATCAAAGAAAGAAGTTGCTTTGAAAATGGCAAAAGAAGTACTTGAGAAGATCGGGGCAGGTGAAGATTTTGCCAAACTTGCCCAAGAGTATTCCGACGGTCATCGCACTAAGTACGGCGGTTTGTGGACGCCGGTAACGACCGGCTCGCTGGCTGCGCCGCATGATGAGCTTGAAAAAGAAGCCCAGAAAATGCAGGTCGGCCAAGTGTCGGGGCCGATTGAAGCGGACGGCCATATTTTCATTATGAAGCTGGAAGATAAGAGGCAGGCACACTGTGAACCATTTGAGGATGTTCAGCAAAGAATCGAAGCCGAGATACTCTTTCAGCGGCGCAAGGAACGGTTTGACGAGATGATTTCGAATCTGATAAGGCAGGCCAACATTGCGGATATGGACGGGTTCATTAATTTCTGCGTTGGAAGAGCGTATCAGCGGTGCAGGATGGGAGGGTAGGGTAGGATGGTTAGAGGTTAGACGAGTAGTGAGTATAGATGAAGATAATAGCGCACGGCATAGATTTGGTGGATTTTCCGAGGATAGAATCGATGATTGAGCAGCACGGCCGGCGGTTCTTGAATCGCGTTTTTACCGAGACCGAGCAAGCCGACGCGAAGACGGTACATAATCACGTTGAAAAACTTGCCGGTAGGTTCGCTGCAAAAGAGGCTGTGTTGAAGCTTCTCGGCACTGGCTGGCGGGGTAAGATTGCCTGGACCGATATAGAAATCACGAACAATTCATCGGGTCAGCCTGAAGTTGCAATGGCAGGAGAGGTGAAAAGAATCGCAGACGAGGCAGGCATCGAGCAAATCGCCCTTAGCATCACACACACGGCGAATTTTGCGATTGCATCGGCGGTGGCGCTGCGGGAGCAGGGATGAAGGCCAAGCACTTCGATTGTATAGTCATTGGGGGAGGACACGCGGGTGTGGAAGCAGCCCACGCAGCAGCGAAGCTCGGCGTAAAGACAGCACTTGTAACAATGAGCCCCGACAAAATCGCAGAGATGAGTTGCAATCCTGCCATCGGCGGCCTTGCAAAGGGCCAAATTGCGAGGGAGATTGATGCTTTAGGCGGACTTATGGGGCTGGCGATAGACGCAACGGGGATTCAGTTTCGGATGCTGAACCGTTCAAAGGGTCCTGCTGTGCAGTCGCCTCGCGCGCAGGCTGACAGGGGTAAATATCAAAAGTTCATGCAGCGAACACTTGAGCTAACCGCTAATTTGACCATTATTGAGGGGATAGCAGCGGATATAAGGACATGCGACGATAAGTCCGCTGGGGGACGCCTTACGGCGGTAGAGGCGGTGACCTGTAAAGATGGGTCAACATACTCAGCCCGAACGGTTGTTGTGACGCCGGGCACTTTTTTGGGGGGGATGCTATACTTAGGCAGCCAGCGCTGGCCCGGTGGCAGGCGTGATGAGCCGGCAAGTGCGGAGCTTTCGAGGAGCCTGAGACGGATGGGGCTGAAACTCGGGCGTATGGCAACCGACACAACACCGAGGCTGGACGCGAGAACAGTGGATGTTGACAAATTGGAAAGCCAGCCGGGTGATGAATCGCCATTGCCGTTTTCATTTATGACGGAGAGGATGCACCGACCACAGATTCCCAGCTGGATAACATATACCAACGAAAAGATACACAAGCTGCTCCGAGACAATCTGGATCGGGCACCACTTTCATCCGGCCAGATAACCGGCACCGACCCTCGCTATTGTCCAAGTATCGAGGGCAAGGTAGTCAGATTTGCCGATAAAGCCCAGCACAGGGTTTTTTTAGAACCGGAGGAAGAGGATATAAAAACGATTTACTGCAACGGTATCTTTACGTCTATGCCCAGGGATATTCAGGAGCAGATGCTTAAGTTGTTGCCCGGCACCCAGCAGGCTCGGATTATTCATTATGCGTATGCGGTCGAATATGATTACTGTCCGCCGATTCAATTAAAGACAAGCCTGGAGAGCAGGAGGATACAGGGGCTGTTTCTCGCAGGTCAGATTAACGGCACCAGCGGTTATGAAGAGGCCGGTGCTCAGGGGATTATGGCCGGTATAAACGCTGCCAGAAAGCTGCAGGACAAAGAGCCGGTTGTGTTAGGCAGGGACCAGGCCTATATCGGCGTGCTTATCGATGACCTGCTGACAAAAAACATCAGCGAACCTTATCGCATGTTTACCTCGCGTGCGGAGTATCGACTGGCGCTGCGCTCTGATAATGCGGACAGAAGATTGACACTCATCGGCAGGTCGGTCGGCCTTGTAGATGAGCAAAGGTGGGCAAAGTTTCAAAGGAAACTCAAAGGTATCGACACCCTTACCGAATATCTAAAGACGGCCCGGGCAAACGGTCAAACCCTGTGGCACCAGCTCAAGCAGCCGAACAATCCGCTTGCGCGAAACCTGGCTGATATTGCCGATATTCAAGAAATGAATTTGCCACCGGATGTACTCAGGGCCGCGGCCATTGATGCAAAATATGAAGGTTATCTTGTCAAGCAGGCCAGGCAAATCGCAGGTTTTCGTAATCTCGAGAATATAAAACTGCCGGCTGATTTGGACTATCAGGGTATAACACATCTTCGGGCTGAAGCTAAGGAAAAATTGTCGGCGTTCAGGCCGGGCACCCTTGGCCAGGCCGGCAGGATAGCCGGCATTAGCCCAGCCGATATTACCGTCATTCAAATCCATTTGAAAAAGCGTGCCGGTTAAGCGGGTTACGGGCGAAATTACGCTGAATTTGGAAGATTTTGTAATTTAATAAAATTTGTTGACATGACAAGGGGCTTGTATTAGTCTATCGCTTTTGCTGGTCTGGACGGACGACGAGCGATGTGATTAAAGTGAATGTATATGTGGATTTTTAGGAGGTATAGTATTTGTGAATAAGGAATTAGCTCGCGAGCTGATAAGCGCGGGCGTGCACTTTGGCCATGCGGTCAGCCGCTGGAACCCGAAGATGGCCCCCTACATCTTCGGCAAACGCGGCATGATCCACATTATTAATGTGAAGGAAACATTTAAGGGGCTGCTGATTGCGAAAAAGCTCCTTACCGATGTGGTTTCTTCAGGAAAAGATGTCGTTTTTGTCGGGACAAAGCGTCAGGCTCAAAAGGCTGTGGTCCAGGCGTCCGGTCAGTGCGGAATGCACTATGTTTCACAGCGCTGGCTTGGTGGGATGCTGACAAATTTCCGCACAATTCGCTCACGTCTGCAAAGGCTTGAGGAATTGGAGCAGATGGAGGCCAGCGGCAAACTCGCTGCGGAGAGTAAGAAGCAGGCCTCAAGGCTACGGCGCGAGATGCGCAAAATCAGGACGAATCTCGAAGGTGTACGTAAGATGAGTCGGCTGCCGGGCGCTGTGGTCGTGGTTGACGCAAGGAACGAGATTATCGCACTGCGAGAGGCGAGAAAACTAGGCATTGCCACCGTCGGCATTATCGATACGGATTCCGACCCGGATATGGTTGATGTGGCAATTCCGGCAAATGACGATTCCATAAAGGCGATTGAGATTCTGCTTTCAGAGTTGGCTGAGGCGGTTGCGGTGGGCAAGATGATGTTTAAGCCGGCCAGCGGTCCGGCAGCGGGTGTTCGGGGCCGTTCGAGGAGACGAGTGTTAGCCAGTGCCGGTGATACCAGCCCTTCGGGGGTGCCGAAGACAGTGGCAGAGACGGTAGCGACAGTCCGTAAGGACTCCACAGGAGAGGGCACAGAGGTTGCAGCAAGCTCGGAAGATGAAGCGACCGCAGAAGCCCCCGGCCGGGAACCGCCGGAGGAACCGGCTGAATAGAGCAAGTGGAGAAGTTTTTAGTTCTTAGTTTTAAGTTTTGGCGGGAGTTTGAAGAGATGGCGGACATATCGGCTGCATTGGTAATGAAGCTTCGCAAGATGAGCGGGCAGGGTATGATGGATTGTAAGAAGGCCCTTATCGAAGCTGGCGGGGACCTCGATGAGGCCATAGCGCTTCTGCGTAAGAAGGGTCTGGCTACGTTAGCCAAACGAGCGGGTAGAGAGACGAGCGAAGGAAGAGTAGTCTGTAAGCGGAGTGAAGACGGCAGGACCGCGGCAATGGCGACGCTTTGCTGTGAGACGGACTTTGTGGCCAAAAGCGATGATTTTGTCGCTGCGGCCGATGCACTGGCCGAGTATCTATCGGTCTGCGACAG
>JGI10211J14876_10001393_pt1 | contig 10603 bp, 8 predicted proteins | sample Etolagsediment_FD_14876 | JGI IMG/M metagenome (IMG submission 14876)
GGCGGACATTGCCGGGATGGCCGGGCCTATAAAGTCGGGCGAGCCGGGAGTGTCGATGATGTTGATTAGTTTGCCGGCGTGTCCGGTGTGGACCACCGACGACTGAATCGAATGCTGATGCTCTTTCTCTTCATCATAATAGTCGCAGACGCTCGTTTTGTCGCCGACACTTCCGAGACGATTTGTTGCCCCGGTATTGTGCAGGATTGCCTCTGCCAGCGAAGTTTTGCCGCTTCCACCGTGTCCGAGAAGCACGATGTTACGAATATCGTTGATATTGGCCACTTTTTGACTCTCCGGAAAAATTTGTCTCTGCTATTCGGTTAACGTAAGTTCAGAATATATCATAATATAATGTCTGAGTGAGAAAGAACAAGGATTTTTTTAAGGGACGCAGATTTCGCTGATTACACAGAAGAATATGGCCACACAGAGAAAAAGGAAAGCACAAGGGTATAAGGTTGGTAGGGCTATCGGTATATCAGGGGAACAGGGAGCAGGGTGTCCGGTTCTAAAAACATTCAAGAAGAAAGTTTATAAATTTGTTTAATTTAAACGGGCCTGTACGACCTGAGATTAAAGTCGCTGCAGACGCCCATTAATGCTGCCCACGATTCTGTTTTTCCTTCAATCGTACTTTGTTCAAGATTGATAAATATAAATGTTATTCCGAAAGAGTCCTTTCTATAGGCCCTGACATTCTCCCTATCTTCTTTTCTTACCCTTCTGTAACCATGCAATCCTATAGTACCCTTAATCCTTTTAAATAAACTTATGTCTATTGGGATTACACGTTTGCCAAGCCTTCTGTTCAGTAGTCTTGCCTGCCATAGACGCCTGTATGGAAATCTTCTCTTAATCATATTATTTAACTGAGATTTTGCACATACACCACTTAACGGCAAAACGGTTACTGACAAGAAATCCCACTTACGCCAAATAGAACTCCGCGGGTTGTCAAATGTTGCTTAGAAACCGCAGAAGCCGCTTTCTTTTCAGTATAATAGATGGAGAATTGATAAATGTCAAGGGAATCCGGCTTGGCGAATTGTTGCACTGTCGGATTTACTTTTGGTTGGGCAGGCTTTGCCCGGTGATTGCCTTAACCGGGCAGGCCGAACGCTTAAAAAAGTTCAATGTCGGTCGTGTGCGGTAGTCTTTCGAGCGGACAACCCTTCCGCTTACTCGTCCGGAAAGTTCAGCTCCGCGAACTGCCCGTGATGCTTCTTCGCCGCCCTGTCCCGGCGGAGGCGGGAACCCAATGGGTAGTTTATTGCTCCCTGCCGAGAAAAATTGCAGAAATAGCATTTTTCTAATCAACATTTGGCTTGTCAGAGACGGCATTATAGCAGTAGGAGCCGTACGCCAGAGATTGTCTATATTAACATCGAAGGCGTGTGGCACCACTCCTCTTACTACTGCGCCCTCGGTGTTTTTCTTGAAGAGCCTGAGCCGATTTGGCTGAAGCCGCAAGGAAAACGGGAAATAGAATGGCAAAGGCGTTAGTTTAAGGAGCCCGCTATGTTCAGAGCAAAAGACATTATGACCAAGGACCTAATCACTGTAAGAGAAAGCACGCCAGTATACGAGGCCGTGGAGCTGGCTGTAAAACACGGTATCTCCGGTATGCCTGTAGTCGAGGATGATATGAGCTTGGTGGGGATTCTTTCAGAAAAAGATTTAATAAAAATAATCCACGAGATGGAAGATGCGGAGAACAGAACAGTCAGCGATTTCATGACACAACCTCCTATTGGCTTTGAGCTGGATGAAAGTCTGCTGGATGTGTGTGACTTTTTAATGAAGAACATCTTTAGAAGGGTCCCGATTACGTCAGAAGGAAAGCTGGTTGGCGTTATCAGCATAAGAGATACGCTTCAATATATTCTCGAGCTAAGGCGGCAAAGTGTCGATACCGGCTAAATTGCGCCCTGCGTCCTTGGTTTTTGTATTAAAAAATGTATTGGAAATATAGTTTAGCGGCATTATAATTTGGTATTCGCGAATAGCGAGATTAAAGGATATGGACCGTCAGTCCGTCACGGTGGGCTGATTTCGGCATGTCAACGAAGAGGGCCACACCCGAGTCCAGTTCGGTACGGTAATCAGTGAATAGTATTTAGGATTTGGCGAAAATGATTTTGTGGTCGCTTTTGCCGGAATGGGTGGAATTGGAAAGCAGCTAACAACGGGGGTGCCTCGCCAGCCTGCATGGGGTTTTTAGTGAGAAATATAAAGAGTGCTGCGAAATATCGGGACGGCCTGCCAATATTTGCCCGTATCAATTGATTATTTCTCTGCTATCTCTGAGGCTGATTTTTCTTTGTGCCAATTTATGCCATAGGTATTCGTGATAATTCGTGGTTAATATCTCTATCTGTCTTTTCTCGCCAGCAAAACTTTAGAAAGCTATCGCGCAGTGATTCCACAATTTTACATTTTGCTTTTTAATTTTTGATTTTTCACCCCTCCTCCACCGCGTGCGGCAGGTTTTCTAACGGGCAGCCGGCACATCTGGCCTTCGGCCTGCAAAATTCTTTCCCGACTCTCACTAATAACGCGTGGTACTCATTAAACATTTTCACCTCCGGCGGCAAATTCGATTCGAATAATTCTCGCAACTGCTCATAATCGGCCTCCGGCTTGATAAGTCCGTGCCGAAAAGCAACCTGGGCAGTGTAAGCGTCAACAACAAATATCTCTCTGTCGAACGCGTAAAGCAGAATGGAATCCGCCGTTTCCCGGCCGACGCCCTTTATAGCCAAAAGCTCAGCTCTTAATCGGTCAGTGTCGAGACTTTCCAGCCCGGACAGCTTTCCATCGTAATTCTCAAAGAGCCAGTTAACGAAGCTTTTCAGCCGTTTGGCTTTTATATCGAAGTAGCCCGCCGGCCGAATAAGCTCCGCAAGCTCCGAGACCTCTATATCGTGGAGTTTTTTGGGAGTTAGAAGCTCAGCCGATTTTAGATTGGATATCGCCTTTTCGACGTTGCCCCAGTTCGTATTCTGTGTAAGGATAGCGCCGACTATAATCTCGAACTGCGTCTCGCCCGGCCACCAGCGCTGGGGACCAAATCGCTCGAAAAGCAGTTGATAAATTTCGGTCTGCTTGATTTCATTGAGTATTTTTTTGATTCCGCAGATAGTTTCAGATTACCCAGGCCGTTATCGTCAGGCAGAACTTTCATCGTGGCGGACCTGCCATCTTGCAGCTTTGCCCAACTGCAGGGACAGTGAAGGGAGTATAAGAATTCAACTGCCAGTTCCACTGAAGCCATTTTAGAGTCCGACTGTCCAATGGAACATCAAACCTGAACGCGGCCTCCCTTGGCCGACCCTCGTTATCAATGGCGATGACCTCGACCGTCAAACGGGGCAGTACAACTTTTTCACCAACTTCAAATGGAAATCTCTTGTCGCGGAACGCATCATTGAAATGTTTGTAGAAGTAAACAAAAGGTGAACCTACCCGCCCCTGATATGATAGAAGGTTGCCGGATTCGGATTTGAGCAAAAGGGTCTTTTCATCGGTTCGAGTAATTTCGAGTAGACCGAATCCGGGCGCCAGTACGCGAAGGGCTCGCGGCAAAGACTGGTGGTGATGGGCCCTGTACGGTGGCAGGTAGAATAAACTGAACGGGTTGGGGGCGTTAACTACCACCAGGTCCTGGTTCTCCACTCCGGGCAGAGGGCCGAGCTGCATGGTTGACTCAAATCGGCTTTGAACAAATCCAATAACCTTTGGCTGTGCAACTCTTGCGGCTGTTGCCAGCACGATATGTACCAACAAGAGTATTACCAAAAGCAACCACGCAGCCGCTCGCCATAGCCAGAATTTAGGCAGCCACTTTTCTTTGGTTTGCATAGCCGTGACAAACTGGGCTATCAACCCAAAAGCTCCAATTGCCACAAAAAGCAGGTTACGATTCATCGGAAGACTGGCGCAGATTGGTATGACCGAAAGTAGCATTGCAGTGAACCAGAATCTCGCCACGCGATTATTACGAAGCAAAGGCAAAAGTATGAAAAATACCAGAGCAAGAAAACCGACAGAAACCACCCATGCATTTATTTGCTCCCGCCGGTAGATAAAACTGAACATCTCGGCTGGGAGAGGGCTCCACTGTGCCATAAGCAGAATTGGGCCTCTTACCAGTGCCGCCCAGACAAAACGAAGCGGCTCCCGCCCCGGGTCAATAACGAAACCGCTGCTGTAAGCGCCGTGACCAAGCGCGCTATAGATTATGCGCCAGAAGACTATTAGTAAAAAGGCAGGTACTAAACTCAGTCCCCGCCGAACGCGGCTTGCGCGGTCGAGGGTAAGGGCGTATGCAAAGAGGTAGCCGAAAGTCGCGATACCGGCCTCACTTGACAGGAGCGAACCGAGCAGGCAAAAAAACGCAACAATAGCTGCCGGCAGCGAATTATGTCGGCGCCACAGATGATGAGCGAGCAGGGTAAGAATGCCGAAGACCAACGATAGGAGGAGACATCTGTTTGCGAGCCACATTGCGGGGAAATAGTTGCTGTCATCCAGAAGGTAAAGTATTGCCGCCAGGCCTGCCGTCCAGGCAGGTACCATTAACCGCCGGTAGAGAATTGCAGCCAGAAATATTACTGCCGCGAACCAGAGAAAATTATGTGCGTGCATCATCACTGCTGAATTCGGATACAGGCGGTAATCAAGCCAGTGGGTAAAACTGTCCGCCGGTCGCCAGTTGGAAGCCCCGTAATCATTATGGGTCCACCAGGGCAGTGCGCCATAGCTCTTGAGTCTTTTATTATCGCTGTCGGTATGCACACTACTGTGGAGTTCGAAAAGCACGATGCGCAATTTACCGGAGTTTTCAGGGACCATACCCGTATCCCGCAGCCGCTTGGGCAGTCCGGAAGGTTCAACCAATTTTGCCCGATGCCGCAGGTCGTCCATCGGCCCCCAACCTGCGTTTAGAGCAGGTAGCATAATTATAAAGGCCAGACTACCCAGGATTGCTGGCAGATATCGCGTTTCCAGACCTTTTTGCAGCAGACCGTAGATTTTCTGACCCGGCATAAAATCTCTCTTATGAGCTAACATTCCCCGGACCGGCTATACCACCGAGTTTTACGGTCGCTATAATAGTCGAATTGGCCGAACTGTGCAAACCCTTCATCCGTTTCACAGTGTGCTGGAATAGATTCTTATAAGAGGTCAGGTTTGCAGGATATACTTCGCCATTTTGGGTGGATATTGAAGAATCTCGGTGAAGTGCCGGATTAAAATTTTTTCGATTTCGTCGAGCGTTTTTTCATTTGCATCGGCAAGTAATTTCAAATCGCTTAAGCAATTTGCCGCCGGTTTTGTCAGTCTAATCCTGTCGGGAAAACTACCCTGGCAATCTCTGCAAACCAGGCCGTTGGCGGAGCTGCTGAAGTAAACTTCGAGCCAATTCCCGCTTGCACGCGAATGACAATAATCACTCTTGCAGTTTACGCAGGCATTGAGGACCGGCTGTAGGCCGATTTCTTTCAGCAGTGCTAATTGAAAGAGTATCAGCAATGAAAGTGTGTTTCGATACTCGATGCTCGATGCTTGATACTCGATACTCGATGCCCGTATCTCGTTGGCGTTTTGTAGAAATTGCAGGAAAGAATCAAAAAGTTCCGGATGTGGGTCGTATTCATTTGTCAGCAGATTTATCAATTCCGCAGCGAAAAAAGAGCAGTTTAAGGTGCAAAGGTTGTCGGCCAGACGGCTAAAGTTCAAGCTCTGTTCGAATTCGGTGAGGGTGGCAAGTTTTTCCTTGTTTGGGATGGAGACAACAATTTTCCCATACGCGAATACTTCGATGGCCCCATCGAATGCAGATTTGGGCCGTTTCGAGCCTTTGGCGATGGCACTGAGCTTGCCGGTCGCTCTCGTGAAGAACGTTACTATCTGAGATGTTTCGGAATAATCGACAGCGCGTATGCAAATACCTGCATCTTTGGTCAACATTTTATTGGTTAGGTTTTTTTTTGGATTTTGATGCGTTTTATTCTTCTGGGCTCGGCGGCGACAATTGTAAATTTCAGGTTTTCATAACCGAAGCTAATTCCGGTTTTGGGGATATAGCCCAGATGTGAGAATACGAAACCGCCTATCGTATCGTAATCTTCGTCTTCGGGAAGGTCCAATTCGAACTCATCGTTCATGTCATCGACGTATGTTCTCGCATCGACCTCAATCGTGTTTTGGTCAATTTTCTTAATAGGTTTGGGCGGGGTCTTTTCGTATTCATCGGCTATCTCGCCGACAAGCTCTTCGAGAATATCTTCTAATGTAACAACGCCGGCTGTTCCGCCGTATTCATCGAGCACTACCGCTATATGTAACTTCTGGTTTTGAAATGCGTGCAGCAGAACTCTTAGAAGTTTTGTTTCAGGGACAAAATAGGCGTCTCTTAATTTGTCGCGTAACTTAAAATTCTGCGGGTCTTTACCTATTTCGCCAAGCAAATCCTTGGCGTAAATTAGACCGATGATATTGTCTATATTCTCTTTATAGACCGGCACACGGGTATGACCTGCGGTAGTGATAGTTCCCAGCACGGTCTGCAAATCAGAATTCACTTCAACAGCTATTATGTCTGTGCGTGGCGTCATAATTTCGTCAGCGGTGGTTTCACTTAACTCCAGGACGCTTTCAATCATCTCCTGTTCTTCTTCATCGACGACGCCTTCCATTCTGCGCTGCTCAAGGCCGTTTAAGAATTCTTCCTGTCTTTCTTCGTGCTTTTCTTGAGGCGTTGCTTCGACCACACCGGCGAGTCGGCGAACAAAACCGTCATAGGCCTTAAGGATACAAAGGATTGGCCGGGCAGAACGTTCAAAAAGCAGCAGAAGTTTGTAAGTTCGGCTCAGAGTTTTTTCGCCCGCATACTTTGCCCATGCGTGAGGAACCGCCAGACAAAACACTGAAAATATTGCCGCTGCAATAATGAATGTAAGAACATAATCCTTAATTTGCAGACCGGACACGTGCGAGTTTGCGAAAGCGGCAACCAGCAACAGCAATATGCACATATTCAGGATGAGCCGATACAAAGAGCAGGTCAAAATCAGTTCTTCTGCGTTTTCTACTAATTGATTGGCGAGCTTTTCCGGCGTCCCCTTCTTGTTTGCTGCTTTGAACGCCTCTTGTAATTTGACTCGCGAAAATATTCGCAATGCGACGGCGTTAAGCGAAAAAAACAGTGTCCCGCCGGTCAGAAGAAAAATCAGTAATACAACCCAACCAACGTAAATCACTTAATGCCCTTTCGATATAGCATACATCATATAGTTTTTTACCCGCTGTTCGATGCCGATTATCTATCGTTTTTATTATATACCAAACCAAAGCCCAGTTGTTGTAAAATTTCATCTTCTGTCTTGTGCATTTTTTTTGCCTTTGTTCTCTGGGAATCATCGAATCCGAGGTTATGCAGCAGACCATGGGTTATGTAGAGTGCCAATTCAGCTTCGCTTGAATGACCTCTTAGTTTCGCTTCTTTGACGGCGTTTTCGGCGTTCACCACCAGTTCGAATAATTTTCGATTTTCGTCTTTCGCTTTTCGTTTTTTAACCCCGGTTCGCAAAGCAGAAATAGCCGGCATGTTCGCATCAGCATCGGACAAATCGAAGCTTAAACAATCGGTAGTGTAGTTGCGATTCAAAAAGCGCTTATTTAGTCTGCGGATTTCAGCATCGTCAACTATTGCAATACCGACCGTTGCTTTTGAGAGCTTGAACCGGTTACAGACAGTTCTGACTAATTTTTTAAGCTTAGGCGGGTGGACCTTTATGTCTCTGAAATTTTTGGTGATTTGAACGACTATATCCTGGTCCTGCTTAACGCGGTTCATAATTGTCATTGGTTCTTTGCCCCTCTTGCTCACGTCGAGATTGTATCTCTTCAGGGCCTTCCATTTTGGCGGTTTTTTGCAAAACGGGCTTGCCCGGCACGTCGGGCGACTCTGGATATGCGACTCGGCTGTGATAATGTGCGGCAAGTGTCTTTGATATACTTGCCTCTATCAGACTTAATTCCCGAAGGGATAAATCGCATTCATCGAACTGCCCATCCTGCAGCCGTTTCATAGCTATATTGTGGACAACAGCTTCTATTCTCGTCAATGTTACTTCAGCCAACGACCTGACAGCACTTTCGACGGCATCTGTCAGCATAATAATCGCGGCTTCCTTTGTTCTGGGTTTTGGCCCGGCATATCTAAATTCACTCTCAGAAGGCGGAGGCGTCCCTGACGATTGCTTTTCATCGTGTTGTTTTTTTGCTTCGCCGTAAAAGTATTCGACTAATGTCGTGCCGTGATGCGTTTCGATGAATTGCCGGAGCACGGCAGGTAAGCCGTATTCCTTGGCCATTTCCACGCCGTCTTTGACATGGCTTACAATAATCAACTGGCTCATAGCCGGCGACAGTTCTTTATGCCGGCTCATCGAGCCCATTTCGTTTTCCACAAAATAGCCGGGCTTATTGATTTTTCCTATGTCGTGGTAATAAGCCCCAACTCTGCACAAAAGGCCGTTGCGACCGATTGCCTCGGCAGCGGCCTCAGCAATAGAGCCTATCAACAAGCTGTGGCTGAATGTGCCTGGCGCTTCCATAGCAAGTCTTTTCAACAACGGCTGATTGGCATCGCTGTAGTCCAGGAGCGTCATACTCGTTGCTATGCGAAAGATTTTTTCGATAAGCGGCAGCAAGCTCTGGATGAGCAGTCCGACGAGGAGAGCGGCGAGTGCATGATAGCCCGCGTTGAGAAAAACACCGCCTGTCCGTGTCTTTCTGTCCAAAAAGCCCAGGGCCAGTGCTGTTATGAACACTATTACCGCTGCTAAGGTGCTGACCTTCAGCAGTTTCATTCTTGTACGGATTTCTCTCAATGAGAAACAGCAGGTAATAACACCAGCGGTCATTGTCAAAAACAGGTTGATATTCATCAGTTGATATTGCTCAAATAATTCCTGCCGTCCTGCAGCGAAAGAAGCAAAAAGACAATAGAACATGCTCATACCTATTGCGAAACGCTGGTCATAAGCGATTGCCAGAATGATGGCTGCTATGACGGCTGTCCCCGTGGCCCACGAGGTCTGATTTGTCAGGAATGTGCCAAGTTTAGTTGCGGCTAACAATAAGATAAGTAAGCCGACAAGTGCCAGAGCTCTGGCGTGGTTTTTTATTATTCGCTTCTGATAGTGATAGATATACAAAGCTACAGCCAGGGCAATTAGCAGCACTATAATAGTTATCGCTGTCAGCTCACGATAGTGGGTCTGCTGGATTATTTCGAAGGATAAGACGGGCACGCAAAGGACGACGAAAAGAAACCATATCAGGACCGAAATTACATGGTCCCTGTCGGCCAGTCTGCTTATTTGCGAAAGGCGCTCAGCGGCTATATTCTTGCGAAGCTGGTTTCGCCGCGCACTTGTTTTTTTCACAAACCACATTCGTTTACCTAAGTATCTTCATTCGAGTAAAGAAAAACTGAAACTATTTTCCCTTTTCTCCTCTTATCTCTTAGCTTTCCCCTTTTTTTTGTAGGCCTGTACGATATTTTGAACCAACCGATGTCGTACGATGTCCCTCTGCGTCAATTTTACGCAAGCTATACCTTTGATTCGCCTCAGCGTTTCAATTGCTTCGACCATTCCACTTTTTTGGCCTGTGTCCAGGTCAATTTGAGTTATGTCGCCTGTTATTATCATTTTGGAGCCGTGCCCCAATCTTGTCAAGACCATCAGCATTTGCAGGGGCGAGGTGTTTTGTGCTTCGTCGCAGATAATGGCGGCTTCGTTTAGTGTCCGGCCGCGCATAAAGGCAAGTGGAATAATCTCAATAATATCCAGTTCTATGAATTTTTTCATCTGTGCAAAATCCATCGTATCTTCGAGTGCGTCAAAGAGAGGACGAAGATAGGGATTCACCTTTGCCTGCACGTCGCCTGGAAGAAAGCCGAGTTTTTCGCCGGCCTCCACGGCGGGGCGGGCAAGAACGATTCTCCTGATTTGCTTTTTCTTCAACATTGAAACCGCAATTGCGACCGCCAGGTATGTTTTCCCTGTCCCCGCAGGGCCTATACAAAAGGTAAGGTCGTTGGTCAGCATTGTTTCGACGTACTTTAGCTGTCCCTTGGTAGAGGGCTCAATAACCTTTTTGTGTGAATAGACGGCAATAGCATTGGCGCTCTCAAGAGTTTCCGCCGAATCGTTCCGAGTGATAAGAGCAGTTACACCATCGGCGGTGAGCGAGCCGTGTTTGATTAGGCGTTTCTGCATTTTGTCGATAATGTCGGAGGCCTTGTTCACATTTTTTTCGTTGCCGCTGATTATTAAATTGGCCTCGCGAGCGGTAATCTGAACGCCAAGTCTTCGACGTAAAAGGCGAAGGTGAGAGTCGGCGGGGCCAAACAACTCAAGTTGTTTGTCGGTTGAGTCTAATTGTACCGTAACTTCCAAAATCTTCCTCTATCAAACAGCGTTCGCAGTTTGCAACTTACTGCAAAACAGGAACCTCCACAGTGAACGTAAAGAACAAATACGCAAACGGGGCTCCGAGCAGCGGCGAATCAATAATATCCAGT
>JGI10211J14876_10001396_pt1 | contig 10599 bp, 5 predicted proteins | sample Etolagsediment_FD_14876 | JGI IMG/M metagenome (IMG submission 14876)
TAGAACCAACTACAACAGTTGAACCAACTACATTAGAACCAACTACAACAGTTGAACCAACTACAACGGTTGAGCCAACTACATTAGAACCTACTACAACGGTAGAACCAACTACAACAGTTGAACCAACTACATTAGAACCAACTACAACAGTTGAACCAACTACAACGGTTGAGCCAACTACATTAGAACCTACTACAACGGTAGCACCTACAACATTAGAGTGTGATATTCAACAGGAAATACTTGAATTAGATTTTCTAAGTAGAACACCAGCAGTAATGACATCATCAGATACTGATATAGTTACACCAGTTAGTTCAATTGATGTTGTAACACCATCGGGTGCAACAGTTGGTGAAATTATGTTTTTATTTGTTGGTTGCGTTAATAACACAACAATTTCAGACCCATCTGGTAGTTGGACATTAATTAAAAAAGTTGAAAGCGATAGTGATTTACCTAGTTTATCTTTATGGTGGAAAATTGTTGAAGCTAGTGATTTATCAAGTCCAACATCAACTATGAACTTTGGGACAGCAAGTGCTTGTTGGGGTACAAAAGTTACAATATTAGGAAAGACATCAGCACCATATTTCTCAACTGTTACATCTGAAAATTATTCATATAGTGCACACACTACTTCAACATTAGAAGCATCATTGGCTAGTGGAATAACTAACTCATTAGAAGTAGTGTTTAAGACTAATATTCTTGACCCTACAGAATTTTCAGGTACAGGTATTAATGAATCAAAATTAGGTTGGATAAGAATTCAAGGTCTAAATTCTGGTAATAGAAATCGTTATAGTGTGGAAGTAATTAAACAACCATCTGATGGTGTTACACCAACATATAGTTTTTCATCAGTCAAAAATAGTGATTTACAAAGTATGATAATACAAGTCTTGCCTATATAAATAATTAATTAAGTATTTATATAAAAAAATAAACAATGGCATTCATTGATAGGAAAGAAACGGTTTTATTAAATATAATGTTAACATCTAAAGGTAGGGAGCAAATATCTAAGGGTGAATTAACGTTTAAATATTTAGCACTTGGTGATAGTGAAATCGATTATGAATTTATTAATGAGATTAATGATGAAATTGACCCAGATTATAATTCTGTTGATTCAAGTATTTTAAAGCCAAAAGACAAGAATCCTAAGATTTTATCGATAATTCCAATTACTGGTGATACTGGTACTACAGGAAATACTGATGGTTATATTGAGATTATTACTGGAACAACAGCAACTACTGGTACAAGTGCAACTACAGCAATTTTACTTGGAACTGGATATACTGCGACAACATCTGCTGTTTCTTTAGGGTTTTTCGATGAAACAATAACAACATATCTTACTGATGGTTTACATGTTAAACAACCTGATTTAATGGTATATATGAGTGGAGTCACAGGTGGTGATTTAATATCACTAAGAAAAGCACCGACTTTTGGAACAAGCGGATATGAGCCAGCAATTAATGATTTATTGTTTATTAAGTATACTCAAGATACTGATACTACTGGACATATAATAAATAAAACACTACCAACAGCACATTTAATGTACCGTATTGCTGGTGTGAGTGGTGATACTAATAATGATGATTTATTGGTTCAAGTAGATAGAGAATTACCAGACTTTACTTTATATTCACCAACTGCAATTGCTGGTGCACTAGTATATTATAGTGGATTAACATATCAACATGAATATTCAACTGATTATTTAAGTGATGAAGTATTACAATTTATAGCTAATTATCAATATCCAATTGATGTGTTCCCTTATTGGAACATGCATGTAATTTTTACTGAAGAAGTTGCAGGTATTCAAGCAGGAGATAAAGTTTTTGGGCAATTTAAAAGTAGAACAGTTGGTGGTTTTGTCTCATATATTCAAAATCAAGCACCTGTTTATAAAAAATTAGGTTTAATCCATTATACAAATAGTTCACCAGCTAATGTCTATGGTGAAGAATTTCATTCAGACACACCAACACTAAACTTACCAACAATTATGTGGCATAAATCAAGCACAAGGACATTAGGTGCGATGTTTAAGGCTACTGGTGATGTTAAAATATTAACTGGTGAAACAAAATCATTAGATATTGAATATTATGATTTAGCTGATGATAATTTAAATATTATTGGAAAAGTGTTTATTGGTTTAAAGGTCTTTGTTATAGAAGACCAAGAAATATTAAATGCCATATCATATAAATCAAATAGGTCTTGGACGCTTCCTGATTATGGTGTTGGAGGTTTTGGTGGTTTAAAAGAATGTCCTCCTTGCCCACCTTGTCCAACAACGACATTAGAACCAACAACAACTACCACAACATTAGAACCAGTACCACCAACAACATCTGGGTTAATTCAGTGTGATGATTCAACTTCATTTAGTGGTGGAATTAGTTATCCTACAACACAAAACGTATTCTTGGGTCAATATGGTGGTAATGTAATATTAGAATACAATGCTATTGGAATTCCAGATAGGTTTATTGTCTTCTTTGATAATAATACAGTAATTGATACTGGTTATAGAGGTGATTCTTATTTTAATTATGGTGGGTTAAATAGAGTAAGATTTACGGATTCATTAACTGGTAAAGTTGACCCAATATTAGGTGTGACATATCCAGATGTTGGTAATTTAAATTATGCTCCAGATGGTTATCCTTGGATTGATGGAAGTCCATCAGGTAATGATAGTTTTAATAAAAATACAATAACACAAACTGCCAGAATTGAAGTTTATGCACCAATGAATGGTACAGCATGGAATTATATTATGTCTTGCCCTGACACACCAATTGTGACCACAACAACGACAACATTAGCACCAACAGGGACTACAACAACGACAACATTAGCACCAAGTCCAACAGTTAACACATTATTTATACATATACCAACAATATAATAAAATGAAAAATAAAACATTATCAAAATTAACTGAGAAATATTTAAAAGAAACCGATGATAATATTGTTGGGGTTTCTTATACTCATAATATTGTTGGGGGTAAAATTACTGATGAAATGGTTCTTTCTTTTACTGTGAAGGAAAAATTACCAATAGATAAATTAAAATCAAATCAAGTAATACCTGAAGAAATTACTTATTATGGTGAAAAGTTTAATACTGATGTAGTACAGGGAAATTTTGTATTATTAGAAGATTGTCCAATTGAATTCTATACATGGCAGAATCCAGCAACACCTCCAGATAATAGAAGAATGATTAGACCATTAAAAGGGGGAGTTTCTACAACTAATTATCAATCAGCACCATCTACAGTTGGGACACTAGGGTTTTTAGCTATTGATAATGATGATGATACATTAGTTGGTGTTTCTAATAATCACGTGTTAGTTGATGATGCTTTTATTGCAACAGAAAGGACAAACCCAAGCATAATTACTAGTGTTTCTGGTGATGGTGATGTGCAACCACATCCAAGTGAACCGGGGAGTGGTTATAATTATGGATATGGAATTAATTATATTGGTAAAGTTAAAAGATATGTTCCATTAACATCTTCTGCTTCGAATAAAGTTGATGGTGCTTTAACAACAATTGATAGTGGTGTTGTATCAACCAGTGAAAGTTATAAGTATTATGGGTTAACTGGTATAACAACGGCACTTCCATTTGCTACAACAGCAGAAATTGATGCATTATTAATGTATAATAGATTATATAGTGCTGGTAGAACAACTGGTGCAAAAGGTGAGGGTAGAATGAAATTATTATCAACAAGTGTAACTCAATCACTTAACATTTCATATTATAAACAAGGTGGTAGTCAAACTGTTTCATTTACTGATTGTATTAAATTTATTGCTAGTGCTTCTACAACACCAAGTGGTTCAGCTTGTTTTGACCCAATATCTGGTGGTGATTCTGGGTCTGCATTAATTGCTGATATTGGTGGTGTTGAAAAAATAGTTGGTTTAGTCTTTGCTGGTAGTGAAAATGGATTAGGTCAAACTCTTTATGGAATTGCATGTAGAATTGATAATGTTGCTGATGAATTAAATATACGTGCATGGGATGGAACAACACCAGAATATTCAAGTTCGACAGTTGAAGAATTAGTAGTAAGTGGTTTGGATAGCAGAGAATATATTATTAATGGTGGAAAAAAATATTATCAAGTAGGATTAACAAATTCATCAATAACTTAATAATTTGAAATGGAAATTACTGGCACATCAATAAGTAGACTAAGTGAATTACGTAAATACACTATAACTAATGTTTTTTTAAATAAATATGTAGCTAATGGTGATATTAATAATGATGGTGTTGATTATGGAAATTCAATTGAAACAACTCGTATAATTTATTATATTGGTGGTATTAAATATGTTGATGAAATTTCTGGTGAATCTTCTGGAATGACATATACTGTATACACACCATTGGGAACTGGAAATACATTAAATTTCATTAATGTTCCATATTATAAAGACCCAAATAAGGAAAATATAATTAGTGAGCCAAAAATTAATGATGATGTATTTATTATAAGACAAGAATTATCTGCCTTTGAAAATAATTATAGACTTGAATATGTGAAAAATTTAAATGATTTGAATACGTATGCAGGTGGAAATTATTTTAATATTGTAAAAAATACATAAATGAAAAAAATATATCTTTAATATAAAATGGCAATTGGAACAATAGGAATAACAAGACCTGCTGATGTAAGTATAGATGATATTGAAATCTATTACAACTACACACCAGATAGATATACAGAAAATATTGATATTTTTAAAATATCAAATACTAGCGATATGCTTGAATATTGTTATTTACCTGATGATGATGAAAACGCTGTTGGTGTTGAAAATTTGTTAGAGGGTTTATATAATTTGAAATTACCAGCAACAACATTCAATCAATTAGGAATTTATACCATTTATATTAAACCTAAAACAACTGCAACAGTAATTAATGATTGTAGTGTATTATCCGCATTACCAACAGTAAAAGGAATTGTTTTAGACATTAACACATTACCAGAAGCAATGAAAACAAACAATGCGTTACAGGGTTATCGTATTGAATATGTTAATGCTGATGGGACTAAATTAAGAAATGTTGTTAGATATGTTGTTACCTCTAATAGAGTATCGATATCTTCAGACAATGTTGGTGATACGAGTCAAAAAACACAAAGATATCGTTTTGATGATTCTGGAACACAATTATTTTTACAATTAACACCAAGTAGTTCATCAGATGTTAAACCAAATGCAACACCATTTATTGGGAATATTGGTCAGACAATATTATTGAGTAACACATATTTTTCACCATTAGTTGTTGAGGTTGATTTAGTTGAAAACACAATTGATACATTATCAGATATTGTAGTTGGTGAACAAACAAAAGATGTTCAAAATGGAATATTAACATATTACGATAAAAATAGAGTAATTACAAGGCAAGTTGATTTATTTGAAATTAAAGATGATGTTACTGATGTTTCACTATATGAAGTAAGACAAAAAAGGACAAATATTGATGAATCACAAGATTTTGAAGAAATTATTTCTGATATATAAGATACAATTTAATTAAAACAAAAAATCCCGATGTTATTAATTGGGATTTTTTGTTTTAACGTATTTATATTAAAACAAAAACAGTGGGAAAAGTTAAAGTTGTAAATAATAATTATCTTGATTCGAATCTAAATGGTAGTAATTTTAATAATACTACTTCTCAAACAATATTTTCATTTGGTGGATTTACAGTCACATCAAATTTTGATAAAAGAATTCCTATTGATTATAGTGATACTTTAACTTCTTTTGTTAAAACTGTAACATTAGAAACAATGGATGTTTCAGAAACTGAATCAGAAATAATATACGATTATACAACAAATGCTGTGTTAAATCTCGATAAATCAGATTTAAATACATTTATTAGATTTGGTTCAGGATATGAATATTTAAGGGTTAGTATTGAAAATATAATTACTAGTTATAAGGCAAGTCTTTTCATGAGTTCCCAAATTTCAAGAAATAATAACATTACATATTATGATTATGTTTATGATTCAATTTCTGACACGTCAACATTTACAGTGCCAACTAATTGTATTGTAAATACGTTTGGTTTAGTTTATAATTATGGTAACACAAGTAGTCCTGATGATGAAGACTTAAAAAACATTAATTTATCATATGATAAATATATTATTTGGATTCCATCAAATCCTGATAATAGTACTTCGAATGTAATTGGATATACTGGAAATACTAGTGTTGATAAAAATGTTAGATTTAAAGTTAATGGAAATCCATTTTCAATGATAACAACAGATTCATCATCGTTAGATTTTCATTTAAAACCAAATAGTGTCGTTTTTGAGGAATTTAGAATGTCTTTAACTCAATATGAAAGATATATTATTTCTGAAAGAGATGGTATTGATGGTTTTAATTTTGAAATTAAAGACCCGACATTACTTGATGATGGTAATATTATATATTCAGATACTTCTTTACTCTGGAAGACAAGTGATGGTTATAATATTGATATTAATACTCCTGATTATAATAAATTTTTAGAAATATTATTAACGATTGGTTCAAAATATGATAAAATTAAAACCGATTTAATTGCTAGATTTTTAACACCTGCCTCATTAAAAGCTTATGATCTTACCGAAGATGGTAAAATGACTAAATTATTAAGAATATATGGTAGAGAATTTGACCAATTGAGAATGTTTATTGATTCGTTAGCAAATATTAATAAAGTTACTTATGATAAGAAAGATAATATACCAGACCAATTAATAAAAAACTTATCAAGAACATTTGGTTGGGATTATTTCTCATTAGTGAATGAGCAAGAATTAGTTAGTAGTTTTTTTAGTATTGATGAAGATGAAAGAAATCTTAATTCTGATTTAATGCCAAGTGAGATTGATATTGAACTTTGGCGTAGAATTTTAATGAACACTAGTTATTTTTGGAAAACTAAAGGTACTAGAGAAGCAATTAAAGCAATGTTTTTATTAATTGGTATTCCAGAACCATTTATTAATATAACGGAACATGTTTATACTGTTGAAGGAAAAATTAATCCAAATACTGTACCATTAACAATAGATGAATTCCCATCGAATTCATTACCATATGATTCTGATGGTTATCCTTCTGCACCTTTGGAAACAAATGATTTTTATTTTCAAATGTCAGGTAATACAGATAGTGGTCAAGCATATTTAGATGCGTTTAGAATGGCTGGATTTAATTTAACTAAAACTGTTGATAATAAAAAATCTTGGTCACAAAGTGGTGAAACAATAAGAATTGATGATACAACACCACAATATTATCAGGAAGACAGTAAATTAGTTATTAACACTAAAGAAGTTGGAATTTCTCTTGATGCATCACGTGGTGTTGAATATGATATTTATGAATATGTGAAAAAAGATTATGCAATTAATTCTGCTGGATATACACTTCCTTATTCTTATGTTAATATTTCAATGAGTTTTACTGGTAGTGAAAATACATTCCCTTTACCATCATCATACGATTCACCCAAAGTTCAGGGTGACCTAGAAGTTCGTTTTAATGGGACTTTATTAAATCCACCAAGCACTGGCAATACAACTGGTACAACTATTACTTCATATGAAGCTGATTACACTATTGATAGTGTTACAAAAACATTTACATTAACAAGCGGAGCATATGCAAAGAATAATTCATCGAGAAGGGATGTTGTACAAGCAACATTTGTGTATAGTGGTGCTACTAGTCCAGTAAGTGGTATTACTGTTCAATATGTTGTGACAAGAGTTAGAGCAAATCCAAATGGTACAATAGTACCATTGCCATCATATCCACGTGGTGATATACAAGTAACAATAAATGGTGTTGCACTTACTAAAGGAACATCACAATTTAATGGTGATTATATTTTAGACCCAAATAATACAACAGGTTCGAGTCAAATAATAATACAAAATACTGATGTTATTTCTTTTTTACAGGTTAATCCAGAAATACAAATAGCTTATGTTGATGTTATTGGTAGTGATGATATTTCAGCAAGAAATGAGGTAATTAGAATTGACAGTTTTAATAGTAGTAAAATATATTATAACACATCATTTAATAAATATGTTTATAAATTAAACTATAAAGTAGTTGATGCTTCAAATGTTAAAATTCTTATTGATGGAATTGCTTTAGAACCTAATATGGATTATACTGTTAATGCTCAAAATAAATATGAGATATTTTTACCTAAAGGGTTAAAATATGGTAGTGTAATTAGTGTATATTATTTAGTTGCAAATAATGCTTATTTTACATCAATGGCTGATGATATTTTACCTGATGAAGACATTGAAAATATGACATTTCTTGAATTTATAGTATTCATGCAAAAAAGATTAATTAATGTTAGAAATAGAAAAACAATATCTGATTTTAAAGGTGGTTGGTATCCAACATTATTAAAAATATATATTGAATATTTAAAAAGAAGTAAATTACCTGATGATGACCCATTAAAATCGAATGGTTATTCATTTCATAATTTGTATTTATTTTTAGGAAAATATAATTCATTTTTCCAAAAATTTATTTTACAATTATTACCAGCTACTATAATTATAATGGGTAATGGTGAAGGTGTGTCTGAAATTAGAAACACGGTGTTCACTAAACAAAAATTTATGTATCGTATTGGTGTTAATTTATATTCTGAAGATTCAACAAATGTTGATATTAGAGGACGTGAAATGGTGAAGTATTTGGGAGATGATAGTAGTGTGTTTTTAATTAAACAGGGTAATATCAATTAACTGATATAAAACTTTATGAAAATAAGTATTTATATAAAAAAATAATAATGGCACTCATTGAAAAGACAGACCCTGTAGTATTAAATATAATGTTGACATCCAAAGGTAGAGAACAACTATCTAAGGGTGATTTAACGTTTAAATACTTTGCTGTTGGCGATAGTGAGATTGATTATAACTTTATTAATGAAATTAATACTAGTGTTGAACCAGATTTCAATTCTTCAGACATTAGTATTTTAAGACCTAGAGATAAAAACCCTAAAATAATTTCATTTATTCCAAAAACATATGAAGGTGATGAATATAATGAAATTAAACCAATATCTGAACCATATGATATAGTTAATGATGCACATTCTTTAGGTTTTTTTAGTGATAGTGGAACAACATTTATTACTGATGAATTACACACTAGACAGCCTGATTTAATGGTGTATATGAGTGGTGTTACAGGTGGGAATTCAATATCTTTAAGAAAAGCACCAACATATGGTTCAAATACTGAAGAACCTTTAGTTGGGGATTTGTTGTTTATTAAATATGCTCATGATACTAATACTACTGGACATACAATTAATAGGGATTTACCTACACCATATTTAACATATAAAATTATTAGTAAAACTGGTAATTTATTGAATGATAATATTGTTGTTAATGTTGATAGAGAATTGCCAGATTTTTCATTATACACACCAACTGCAATTGCTGGTGCACTAATATATTATAGCGGTGTATCATCAAATTATAGTTTTACTGGTGATTATAGTGCTGATAGTATTATTAGTTATTTTGCTAATTATAATACCAATAATACAATATTTCCATTTTGGGATTTATCTGTGATATATACAGAAGAAGTTGCAGGTGTTCAAGCTACTGATATAAAATATGGTAATTTTGAAACTAGAACATATGGTGGTTTTGTTTCATATATTCAAAATCAAGCACCTGTTTATAAAAAATTAGGTGTAATTCATTATAGTAATGATTCGGATAAAAATGTTTATGGTGAGGAATTTTATTTAAAAACACCTAAACTTGAAATGCCAACAATTATGTGGCATAAATCAAGCACTAGAACATTAGGTATTACTTTAATACCAACAGGAAGTAGTAAAATATTAACAGGCACAGTAAAATCATTAGATGTTAGATATTATGATTTAGCTGATTTAGATGGTAACATTGTTGGAAAAGTGTTTAATACACTAAAAATGTTTATTATCGAAGACCAAGAATTATTGTTTGCTATGTCATATAAGTCAAATAGGTCTTGGACTATTCCTGATTATGAAATGACTATGTTTGGTAGTTTAATTCCATGTCCATGCTGTCCTCCATGTCCGGGAGATACAACCACAACAACTACACTAGAGCCAACAACTACTAGTACAACAACTACACTAGAGCCAACAACTACTAGTACAACAACGACATTAGAACCTACTACTACGGTAGAACCTACTACTACGACATTAGAACCTACTACTACGGTAGAACCTACTACTACGACATTAGAACCTAGTACTACGGTAGAACCTACTACTACAACGGTTGAACCTAGTACTACGGTAGAACCTACTACTACAACGGTTGAACCTAGTACTACGGTAGAACCAACGACAACGGTTGAACCTAGTACTACGATTGAACCAACGACATTAGAGCCAACGACTACAGTAGAACCAACTACAACGGTTGAACCTAGTACTACG
>JGI10211J14876_10001397_pt1 | contig 10593 bp, 8 predicted proteins | sample Etolagsediment_FD_14876 | JGI IMG/M metagenome (IMG submission 14876)
ATGGGTCGATGTCTATAATTAGATCTAGCGGCTTCTCGAGTAGGATATAGGTTTCTATCGATTACCTTATTGATATTACGAGTCACAATCCCTGTTACTCGATGGAGATGTTTGTGGTCAAAAGTATACGTTCCGTCCTCAGTTTGGACTAGGAATTTAGGCAATGCAATGCTTGCAAGATTGCACGTACCTGTTTCGCATGGATCAGAGTATAGATTTATCTCCACACAAAGGTTTGATGATTGTATCACCCCCAAATTAGATTGATTGGATTTACGATTGATTGAGTCTTTCTCTCCAATATAGGGAACTCCGCTTTCGGCTCTGGCTTTGAGACATAAATTGTAAATATCTCGGGCTTTCACCACTTTTCTATATTTTCCTTGATAAATATAACTTTCATATAATTCCACAAAATCTTCTCCGTAAACTTCAGACAATCCTGGGCATTCATCAGGACACATAAGATACCAATCGCGATCCTCAAGGACACATTCCATAAAATAATCGTTTCTCCAAGCGCAATAAAAGAGATCTCGAGCTCGTTTATTTTCATCACCATGTGGAAGTTTTAGTCTCAGAAAATCTTCAATGTCTGCATGCCATATAGCCAAATAAACAGCAAATGCCCCCTTTCTCTTCCCTCCCTGGTTGACATAGGTTGCTGTAGAATTATATACTTGAAGCATGGGTACGACTCCATCTCCTTCTCCACCCGTCCCTCGAATATAACTCTGGTTGGCGCGTATTTTATGAATATGAAATCCAATACCACCCGCGTTTTTAGAAATTTTGGCACAATCCCATAATGTTTTGTAAATACCATCAATACTATCATCATCTATGGCCAATAAGAAACATGAAGATAAACAAGGATGACGTGTTCCAGAATAGATAAGTGTGGGTGTGGCGTGTATGAAATACCCTTCACTCATATAACGATAGGTTTCTAAAGCGGCTTTCAGATCGGGTTTAAAAGAGGATCGTTTTTCGGACATATTTTTTGCAATTGCACCATCGTTAATAGTTTTCCCTTCCCGAATCTCATACTCTGACCTTCGAGAGAAAACATTCGTCCATTTATTAGGTTTAGTGCAATGGATGCCTAAAGCAACACGCATGAACATGTCTTGAGGTCTTTCTATCATTTCTCTCCTCTCAAAATGCGGGGGTTTGGTTTTGGTCAGGTAAGATCGAGACAGAGTCTGAAATCCAAATAAATCAATGTTGAAATCTTTTTTGTAATCTATAGCCGAATTTATTTCATCTTGGTGTTTCAGAATAAAACTATACAGTTCTTTCTTAATTAATGGAGCCGATTCTGAGTTTTTATCCCGATTATTATACATACAATCCGACAAGTAAGATATTTGTGTGTGAATTTTGGATCCAATATTCTTTCTTTTTCTGAAATCCGTGTTCTTATGATGTCCAGAAATGGCAATTCGAGCAGCCAGACTAGCATAATCTGGATGTTCCATTACCATATCTTTGGCTACGGCAATGGTTAATCTATCCAAGTCGGAAGTAGAAACTTTATCATATAAACCCGTCATTACTACTTTTGCTACAGGCATAGGTTCTACATTCAAGGGTGGTTCCCTTTCGCATTCTCGGCGAATACGTTTGAATATCTTGTCTTCACTCATAGACTGCTGCGAACCATCACGTTTGGTTACCGTAAAAGCTTGAGCCTGATAAGAACCCGATTCCAATTGGGACTGAATCATCTTTCTTCGCTGTCGAGCGTGCGTCTCCCGGTAAAGAATATAGGCTTTAGCAGTGACATAATACTCTTCTTGCATTAATACTCGTTCTACGATATCTTGTATAAGTTCCACTGTAATCAACCGATTTGGTGCTAATTTGTCTAATATCTCATGGACTTTATTCCTTAAAACATTACTAATAGCGAAAATAGACCCACCTCCCTTCAATACCTCACCGATTTTATCGTCTTTACCTGTACAAGCATGAAGAGACTTTTCAATGGCTCTTTCAATTCTGGAAAGATCGAATTTAGCTCTTGTACCATCGCGATTCACTACAAAGGAAACCATTTTTCCTTTGAAAATGTATTTTTTCCTTTCATTTCTTCAATACCCAATAATATTTTGTATATTTATATATTTATATATTTATCGGAAATAAAACGCAGCGATTCGTTAAGAACATCTTTTGCTAGTATATATACCGATTTTCTCAATGAGTTGAATAGAGATTTATCCATTACAAATAAAGCATTTTAGCAGTTTTCTGGAAAACATTATACATTTTATGTTAAAATATATAAACAACATACATAAAGATGCCTCAAAAAAAGTGTTCATCTTGTAATTACACCCGTTGTAGATGTCGTCCTGTGAATATATACGAAAAACCGTTGGTGAAAATAGAAGCGGTTTGTCCACCTGAAAAGATTGCACCGTCTTTATCTTTGTGTGTGCCGTGGGAAATAGATTTTACATTTAATGTGCAATCCAATGTTTCTCCTTCAACTTTTAAAGCTGTAGGATTGTTCAATATCAAAAAAAGCTGCTTACAATCAATATCTAGCGCTTTTTTTGCTCCTGATAGAGCACCTACAAAAGACGATTTGGACCAATCAACAATTATCTTACCCACCGTTGGAATAGCAGGTTGCATTACGGGTCAAGTGCAAATCTATGGATATAAAGACGATTATAAAGCTAGTTTGACTCCTTACATTTTGAAAACGGGGAAAGAAGTGATACTATTAACCGATTTTATAGATACCACAGTTGATACCAGCCAACCCATTGAACTGATCTTTGTGGCTCGTCTGTTTTACTGTGCTTGTCCTTCCAAATGTAAAAATCATTGAACATTAGATGTGTGATTTCTACGATAAAAGTAAAGAAACTAAATCTCTATAATAATTGCATTAAATTTAATTTTGCCTTTTACCCAACTTTTAAAAATGTATCCACCTTGTAAAGACCCTAAGACCCCAAAGGTTAAAGTCCATCTAGATTGTTCTGATGATAGTTTGTGTGATCCTCTACCTTCGATAACGATTCCTTGGACCATTCATTACACCTTTTCATCTTCTTCCGATTTACAACCATCTACTTTTCATTCTAAAGGTTTTTATTCTTTAGTAGGGAACAAAATAGATTCGGTTTCAACAACTTATTTAGGTGGAGCGATGGAACTCGCTTATCCTCCGGATTATGAAGATTTGGATAATTCTTCTATAGTCGTTCCCGTAGCTGGTTTGGAGAACTCCACTTGCACCGAGGATGAAAATCCATATTGTCCCTGCAATGTAGAAGTTTATTTTTTCGGACAAGGAGAAGCTAAGGGAAAGTATTTTGCGATAATGGATGCACAATTCCGTAAGTCAGGTAATACTTTGACGTGTAATGTCAAACAGATCGACAACCAACTCGATTCTAACAATCCCATTGATGTTACTTTCGTGGCTGTCCTACGTTATTTGATCCTTCCTACAACTCAAAAAATAACCAACACTTTCGAGAAACCAAAATGTTGTTAAATTTTGGAGTAAAACATATTTTAATATATCTATAAGAAGATATATCAAGAAATTTCATAATCTACAAAAACTTAATTATTCTATATAAACGAATTTTCGAAGTTCTTGGTATAATTCGGGTAAGGGAATATGTTCTTTTTGCTCACAATTTCCATAAGCCATCAATAAGTTCATTACATCATTTTCCCCAAGTAATTCCTTAAAATTGTCGGCACATTCAAAGACAGTGGGTCTATAAATACGATATTTAAAGACTTTTTCTAACAATTCACGTTCGAATGATTCTGCAAATTCTTGCGAACCTTCAATAGAAAAAAGATCAGCTGAAATATCAACGTAAGATATTGGAGTTTCCAAAGTCGCAAAATACTTGATAGCAATATAGATACAAATAATAAACCGAAGTTGGACTTGCACTTCTTCCTCCAACATCTTTTGGGTAGTCAAAGTTTGAAGTGGTGTACGGTCTCCTTGGTTTACGTAATCCAAGTATCGATCAAATAAATCAATAGCTTGAAATATAATACGGTGTTTGTACCACAATATTCCTTGTTTCCTGTTTTTGTTGTAAAAATAAAAGGCTAAACTTATAGCCCATTTCCGTTCTTGGCATTGATTTATATTTATTTCCAATTCTTTAGGTTGGAAGGCTGGTTGGCGCAAGTGATTCGCTCGAGAATCCTCAATGGTTTCCCTGAAATCGTCAAAAAAAGGATTATTCAAAATTTCAGTTACCGTGGGTCTTTTATTAGGATCAAAATGAAGACAATTTGTTATAATAGTAACAAACTCTTTTACTGATCCTGCAGCTTCTTCAAAATCTTTTCGTTCTTGTAACGTAGGAAAAAGTTCCTTCTGCAAAGCTTTCCGTCTTCCTCGAGGAAGACGGACGTTATATTTTTGCTTAATCTTTTTGGTTTGAGCGGATGACAATCTTTTGGGTAATTGTTTGAGGATTTTTTCCAGTGCTTCTTTATTTTCTTTTTCTTCATCTTCTTGATAACAACGTGTCTTAATTAGAGCTTCATGTGTAATCATTTCATAAAGAACACAACCTAAAGACCATACATCGATCTTCTCGGTATAATTAGGGTCTTTCATAACAATTTCTGGTGCCCGGTACCACACAGTCACCATTCTAGGTGTTTGTGGTTCTTGAAATGTATAGAATTTAGACAATCCAAAATCGCACAATTTTGCTTTAGGGGGGAGATTTCGATCTTTTGTGTTAAAAAAAAGTAATAAATTCCCTGGTTTGATATCCCGATGTAAAACCTTGTTGTGATGCATATATTCTAATCCTAAAAGCATGTCCACGATTAAGCTTTTAACATCCCGAAGTTTCATAGATGTGTGTATGAAGTTATGCAAATCCAAATCTGCTTTTTCTAAGACAAAATGTAATGAATCGTCTTTATACCCACTTCTGGTGGGTGATAGTTTCCCAGTGGAAAATGGTTTCCCGTAAATTACTTGTTCTAATTGAACAATGTTAGGGTGGTCTTTCAAACGAAGAAGTATATCCGGTTCTCTTAAATTACCGGCGAAATCTACTTCTGTTTCCATAATATTACGTTTCAAGGCATAAGAACGGGCTGGTTTATCAGTTGGAAGAGATGTTGCTAAATAAACTTTGCCATATGCCCCCTCACCGACACATGTGCCTTTTATCATGCTTTTCTTTAAAAGGAAGCTATTTTAAAGAAACATTTCCTAGATTTCTATGAATTATAATAAATGGAGAAAGAAATTTATACACCTCCAGAACTATTGTCTTTAGATCCTGAAATACAGAAAAAGATTGCTTTTGAATTGGATGTAGTTTCTGCTCTTAATTTATGTGAAGGGGCAAGTCTTTTAAATGCCCAAATTTGCAGAGATGAATATTTTTGGCGAAGAAAATATGAAAAGGATTTTGACGCTAAGAAAGTTCACGAATCCATGTCATGGTTTGAAAATTATAAGTTGAAAGCCACCGGGTTTATGGATTTTGAATACGATTCTGATGCTGCAGAAATCAAGGTGAAAATTGGTACGCGAACTTTTATCATTCTTTCATTTGTAGAACCAGAAGATTTTGAGACTGCTATCGCATTCGGATCAACACCTAGAGATATCTTAGAACAAATAAAATCTGGAAAAATCTACTGGATTAGCACGGATGCAAGGTTGATTAAACCCGGCAAAAAAATTATTATAGAAATATACGGGCAGATAAGTGGGTATAACACAGATATTCTATTAGAAGATGCAGAAGCACTTCGACTTATAAAGGCATTTTATGGCACGTATAAAAAATTGATATAAGCGGTTGGTGTATGTTCGTATTAAATTGAACTTTTTTATATCGATTGTTTTTGCTAAATGATGTCGAGCGAAACTATTCCCAAACTTGAAATTTCTGTAAAGGAGGACGGGCATATCGGTGAAGATGGAGAACCAGTTTGGACTTCTGTATGGGTGGAACCGGAAATTCTAAAAATGTCTAATACCATCTCAAATCTCATCCAAGATATTGATACTTCAGATGCGATTCCTCTAGATGGAATAGACAAAAAGACTTTGGAAAAGATTGTAGAATATTGCCATCTTACCAAGACAAATGAAAATAGTCTGTGGAAAAAAGATTATTTCAATATTTCTACAAGCGAATTGTATCACCTGACTATGGCTGCGAATTTTCTCGATATTTCAGAACTTTTAGACGATGCAACTGCTGCAGTTGCAGAAACCTTTAAAGGTAAAACCCCAGAACAAATACGCGAATCATGGCACATCCCTGACGATCTTTCAGAAGATGAAAAGGAACAAATAAGACGCGAAAATGAATTCTTTTTAGACTTGTAATCGCGTAAATAGTATTATATATATATATATATAATAGTTTATTTATTATTATATATATAATAATAGATCTGATCTTCTATATGCTAATTAAGGAGACAATAAGCACAAACAGATCCTAAAAAACACGTCAAGTGTCGGTAATATCCGCATAATTTACATTTTTGGTAATCCTTTTTATTAGCACAACGTTTCAACAAATAATAATTCCATCCTTTTTGTTTGATTTTTCCTTCACATAATCGACTTGTATCTATATCATAACTATAACATTTCGTGTCGTTCTCTGAAACACGGGAAAAAAAGCACGTTCCACATACTTTATGTTTACAAGGATACGTAATGATATGGTCAAAAGAATGCGGTTGCTTACCACAACAAGAGCACAATTCCGGTAGGAAACGAGAAGGGAATCTATCGCAAAAACACGTTATTAAAAAGACCTTTTCTTCTCGGTTCAATCCTCCCATTCCCTTATGAACTCGTAAAATATGTTTTTCGATTTGCTCTTTGTTCTTGATATTCATAAAGGTTTTCAGAAATATATATATTTCTGGTTCGACATGATACCATCTTAACGGTAGTGGGGATTGGGTTTTAACCTCGCTTTTTCGGTCTGTTAAAGTCAATGGGTTATTGAAAATATCGCCGTCCGCAATTCCGTATAGATTGATATAACTACAATGTATCATTTCCCGAAATCGATTGTAAATATGATCTTGTACGATTTCCAAAGATGGAGGGAGTAAAGATCTCTGAAACCACCAGACTATCCATTTCCAAATAATAGAACGAGCTAAATTGTTTTTATACGACCATAACAATTCAACCAATTTTGTTGAAGCGTTTTCTGCTGCAATGATTATATCAAAACATTGCCGTTCATAGACTCGAAGAAAAATCTTTTCTTGAAGTTCACTGGGAAAGTCGTAGATTTCCATCGTACATTTATCCACTTCTTTGTGTTTCTAATTTTCATTTATAAACCTTTATAATTGGTATTCCCGGAAATATATATATATATAAATTATATACATATAATTGTTATTCACCACATAATTAGGTCTTAAATAAATTTTAAATTCTTACTCTAATTATTAATCGAGTGTGTATAAAACATTAATGTTTGGAAATCCAAAAATAGAATCTGTAGTTTTAAAAAGGTCTTCCCGGGGGTATATTTTTAAAGTAGTTGGACCCACTATCAAGCGTCCAACATCTTCTTTAGGAGTCATTGAATCCCCCTGATATACGGGAATTGTAAATGTTTGTTCGATTTTTGGTCGAAAACGTGTAATATCACTACAACCTTCAGGAGCAAGAGGAATAGCAGTTTCTATAAAACCTGCTGCGGTTCCGCCGCCGTGGCCAGTAACACCAAATACTACCATGTTGACAACATGCTTGGCTCCGGGGTGTGGCTTGAACCGATCTAAGGAGATTGTGACTTCCATAGGATCGTCTACCCATGCCGGACAACCTATTGGTTGTGTCACTTGTATAAAATTACATTTGGTCTCTTCGGGGTCCAAACCTGGATTTGGACCTGGCGGACCTCTAGGACCTGGCGGACCTCTCGGACCTCGACAACATTTACACTTTTTGCCCATTTATTTATAATAAAAAAATTTAAGGAAATGTTATTAAAATTTAATATCGGAACAAGTTATAACAGAATGCTTCTTTAAAATATATTTATCACACATAAGTATTTTTCGAACAAATTCCATATTGATATACTTTCTGGGATATGTATATATATATACATATATACATACATATAGCATGCCAACTCATCTTGATTAAAAAAGAAAAATCTTTTCTTGAAGTTCACTGGGAAAGTCATAGATTTCCATCGTACATTTATCCACTTCTTTGTATTTCCAATTTTTCATTTCTAAAACCTGTATATTCGGTATTCCCGGAAATATATATATATATATATTAAGAATTGAGAATTGAGATGTTACGAAACATCAAGAAACATCAAAGGATTAAAATCGGTTAAATCCATTATCAAAAACACAAACAAACATAACGTTCTAAAAAATATAAAAAATGAAGTTCATTATTTTTGATGCCCCAAATAAAGATGCCTGTCTCAGAAGAAAAAACGGTTGAGTTGTTATTAGATCCTAATGAAGCTCGTTTGGTTATACGTCCCATCAAATACAATGATCTCTGGGAATTCTATCAGCAACAGCTAGCTACACAATGGACGGTAGGACACTTTAAAGATGCTATCAATAAAGATCGAGAACAATTTGAACAATTGGATCCTGGAGAACAAAAATTGGTCAAGACAATATTGGCTTTTTTTGCAGCTAGCGATGGAATTGTAAATATGAATTTAAGGGAAAGATTTGTGAGTGAAGTCCAGATCCCCGAAGCTCTCTTTTTCTATGATCTTCAAGCATCCATGGAGAATGTCCATGCGGATACTTATTCTCTACTTATCGAAGCTTGTATATCCGATGATGAAGAGAGATTGGCTACGTTCAATGCACTTGAAAATATACCCGCTATCAAAGCCAAAGGAGATTGGGCTAAAAAATGGATTCTTTCTGATAAATCTTTTGCTCATCGTTTGATCGCTTTTGCTGTAGTAGAAGGTATTTATTTTTGTGGAGCTTTCTGTGTTGTCTTTTGGTTTATGAATAAGAATGTTTTGCCAGGATTAACTAGTAGCAATGAATGGATAGCACGAGACGAAAGTCTCCATACCGCATTTGCTGTGTGGGAATATTTACATTATATCCGAAATAAACTTACACAAGAAGAGGTCTATGAAATTGTTACGGAAGCTGTAGACATTGAAATAGATTTTATCAAGTATGCTTTACCAGACGGATTGTTGGGTATGAATGCAGAATTGATGACGGAATATATCAAGTTTGTGGCGGATGGGTTATTATTGGATTTAGGATATGAAATGTATTATCANGCCAAACAACCCTTTGGTTTCATGGAAAAACAAAATTTGTCGGATGTNCGTGGGAACTTTTTTGAAGTCGTAATTACGACCTACAATCAGTACGGGGTGGGCGTGGATATGAGTTCTTTCGATTTAGATTCGGTTTGTAAAAAGTTTAGTGTGTCAAAAGCAGAAGCTTTCCGCGCTCGTGGGAGTTAATAGATTGTTTACCCCATAATATGAGAATTATAATACTATTATAATTCTATTATAAGCTATTCATTTGTGGTATTTTAACGGCATATCAATCGCCAGAACATACAATTCCTTATAAAGTTTATTGTTTTTGACTGAAAATTAATTTGTAATAAATCCTAAAATATAACCGAAGTTGCGTCACATCCAACGATTCAAATGGAATGTCAGACCTTTTGTATTATTTAAATATTTGCTATTTTAAATGTAAACACGGGTATCACCCGAAATGAAAAATTATTCTTTACCATCAGTTTATGGTAAAGATGGCGTCCGAAACACACGAAACATCCGAAAAGTTTTTGACTCGAGATGATATTTTGCATCTCTCGGAAGCAGAACGGATGATGAAGTTGGAAATGTATACGGGAAGTAAGAAACAGAAACCTCGTGAAGAATGGTGGTATAATCTATCCAAAGAATCGATTGAAAAAGGAATTATCACTTTACCTGAATGTATTGAAAGATGTTTCATGGAACCTCTTACGAACGCCTCTGACAATGTACATCGTTCAAGAAGGTGGGGAGTCAAACCTGGGCACATCTATGTTTACATGAGTCCCAGCAGAATCATTATAGAAAATAAAGGAACTCCTATCCCTATCGAATTCAAAGAAGAAGAGGGAATGTATGTTCCGGAACTTATATTTGGTGTCCCCGGAAGTAGTTCCCACTACAATGAAAGCGTTCGCCACGAAGCCGGTGTAAACGGAATTGGAGCTAAACTGACCAATGTCTTCAGTAACCGGTTTGAAATCGAGATCGATGATCATATACGAAAGAAATCTTATAAACAAGTATGGAATGGAATGGGTTTGGAAGGACGTGAAGATCCCCAAATTGAAGTGTATCGTAGTAAAGAATCAAGAGTTCGTGTAACTTTTGATTTAGATTATGACCATTTTGGATATGAAGATGGTCGAGCTCCAGAAGAAACGTTCTGTCTTTTTGCTCGCCATTGTGCTGACATTTCCTTTACCACTAAAGTTCCCGTTCATTTTGAATATAATCTTTTCGAAGATGATGAAGGAGCTAAGAAAACCATTGAATTTGAGCTAGG
>JGI10211J14876_10001398_pt1 | contig 10586 bp, 14 predicted proteins | sample Etolagsediment_FD_14876 | JGI IMG/M metagenome (IMG submission 14876)
CTCGATACTTTGCCATCTTGGCTTGCTTGTCGGCTAGCACCTTGGCCGTTTGAGCCTCTGCCGCTGCTTGCACCTTGGCCGCTTCTGCCGCTGCCCGCTCGGACTCCGCTAGCTTTCGGTTGGCCTCTGCTTGGCGATCGGCGTAGATAGCCGCTACGCCGTGCTTCTTGGCTAGCTGATCAACCGCTGCATTGTAGCTAGCCGCATTGATACCGCCCGCTGCAAAGGCCCTGTCAAGTAACGCAACATCTTTGGCTAACTTCTGGAATGGCGTTTCGGATGCTTTGATCGTTCGCGATAGATTCGACAATTCGCCCCGAGTAAACTGTCCGCCCTTGCGCAGTTCCTCGATGTCCATGCCGACTTTGATATTCGCAATGTTGATCGTCTGGGCCATTACTTTTTAGCTCCCATCATTGCTTTCATCTGGCTGGCTATCGCTTCGCTGTTTTCAATCGCCGCTCGGATCTCGCTTGCTACGCTCTTCTTTGGCCGCCTGTAGCGTTCTGGCATATAGTCGACTGCTTCGGGTGCATCGCTGCCAGCCTTCGCGTAAATGGGCAAATAAAGGGCCTCTAGCACCTTGGCAACTTGCATCCACACTTCGCCCATGGGCTCAACTTGCTCCCATGCTAGCCACTGATTTAGCTTGCCAGCCGGAAGGCTAGCAAGCCATGCCATCGGATCTTCGATACCTAGCCGCTCTGCGAGCCTGAACGCCGTTCTTAGGCGTCGGCTCTTTCGGATTTTTTTGCAAGGTCGTTTATCTCCCGCTCATCGTAGTCTGAGAGGTCGAGGCATGCCGCATAGAGGGGAGCGATCAGGGACTTTACAGAACCTCGGATCTTCTCCCAATTTTGCTTGACTACCTTGCCGTTTTCGTCGACGTCATCGGTAAGGATTAACTCCCCGTTTTCGTCGATTAGGCTATAGGCGACAAGCAACGCACGATGCCGATTAACCTCCCAGGACCCACCCTTGCTTTGCATTCGGATTTCCATTTCCGAAGCGTCGGCCTCGGAGATTTCCCGAACCGTAAACACTTGATCGCCGATTGTGACATCCTTGGTCCTCAAGGGCCTAGATGCCATCGCTAGGAACGCTTCTCGCTTACTCGTCATCGTCGTCCTGCCCTTCCTCATCGAGTGCCCTTTGAACCGCTTCGACGAATTGCCGCGAGTGCTGTTCAGGCCCTTCCACCTTGACCGACTCAATGCCTTGACCCTCAGCCGCCTCAAGCTCGAGCATTGCCAACGCTTCAAGCGTCAAGGCATCATGCGGGAACTGCAAAAGTGGTTGAATCTGCGAGACTTGGCCGTATGGCAAATAGCCAACCAAAGCCCCATCGAAAAGGATCTGGAACTGCTTTAGCTTGACTTCGGAACCGTCGAACTTAATTCCAAATTGTTGTTTGAGTGCGAACAAAATAGCCTCCTAATTAGGCAGGGGTGAAGGTGATTGCTGTAGCACCATCGAATTGCAAGACGTACTTGCCCTTCATAATGTTGCCCTTCTCGGCTGACGGGAATTCAACTTCTTTGACGAATGCCGTTCCTTGGTACGATCCTGCACCTGGCAGTGTGATCGTAGTGGCGATGCCCGCGTAGGGCTCGGCAGATGGAATCATTGCGGTTGTAAGCGGTGGAGCCGCCCCGAGCCAGTTAAACTCCACTTCCAAATCGGGATTCTTTCGCAAGTCTCCCGGTCGGTCTTCCTCAAATCCGGTCGTGCCGAGATGCGAAATGTTGAGGACATCAACACCGATCTTGATATTGCCGATCCGAGTAACTTGAGTCGTTACCAACCCAGTACCGGAAATGGTCGCTCCGAGTCCGGTTCTCGCTTTCGTCAACGCTGCCATAGTTAAGGCTCTCCATAGTGAACCAAGAGGTCGAAACTAACAATGTACCGATGCTCTTGGCTGCCATCGGTAGGTGGTTCTTGCATGTATTCATCCCCGGAATCGAAATCGACTCCATCGAGGTCATAGCCGCTAACGGTCCCCCTAAATGAATCAATTCCGGTTTCGCGAATCGCTCTTTCGATCGCGTTGCATGTGCTTCGCGTCGTTGCGTAGCAATCAAGGGTAAATCGAGCGTGAGCCGACTTGCCTACGCCGCTTAGCATGTGGTCCCGCTGTGTCGATGTGACGTAGTAGACAACCGCCGGAAGTTGCGCACCCTCGACCATTGCATCGGGATACATTCGCTGCCCGATCAATGCCGATACTGTCCCGTAGGAAAGCAGTTTGGTTCGTATTGCTTCGCCGATTGCCGACAAGGTTTAGCGCTCCCCGCTAACGATGAAAATATCCTTGGCGGTTTCGCTTGATCCTGCGATTATCCGAATTGTTCGAACGCCTTCAAAAACGTCGGGATTTAATGCGATGTACCGACTAGCTGCTACTGTCAGCGAGTACGCCGACGATCCGTTGTAGAGGTCGAAAAAGGTAGCCCCGTCGTCTAGTGAGCACTGAAACGCGACGGAGGTGCTAGCTAATCCCGCTGGAGTGACGATCGCTAGCGGGATGGTCCCTTGGAGCTTTAGCCCAGTCGATGTCGTACCGCTTGCAAATGTCACCTTGTCGGTCAGTTTAATGTTTTTAGCCAAGTCGAAGCTCCTTGATTTCCTTTTGAAGTTGGGCCGAAAATTCAGCCTCGGCGGTTGATCGCGTTTGGTCGAAGGCTCGGACCGTTGCCCGCTCTTGGACCGGGAATCTGGCGATCGTTGGATTGTTTCTTTTTTCTGCGTTGGCCTTCGTGTTTTGCGATTGCCCGCGAGTGTAGGTATATGACGTGCCTCGACGGCTGGTTGATACGATCGTCTGCCCAGGCTTACCCCAATGGTAGCGAGTGTATCTATCGCCCTTTTTCGACGGCATGACGAACTGTTGTTTGTTGCCCTTCGGGTAAGTCGCACCGATCCAAACTACCACGCCGCTCTTGCCTACCTTGTGGGAAAAGTGCTGCTTTGAATCGTTTTGAAAGTTTGCCGCATTCTTGAATCTTTTCGACCATTTGCGCCGAGAGCCGGATTCCCTAGACGATCTTGCTTGCGTCCCTGCTCGCCTTGCGATCGGCCTGCCAAACGCCCCGAGGCATCGACCCAATGGGCCATTGCGAAGCAATACCGGGATGTCCGACACTGCTTCGATGAGCTTGTGATTGATTTCAATTTTCGTGCTCAAGATACCACCGCCGAGCATACCAAAAGGATGTATTTTCGTAGCCCGTCAACCGGATTGATTGCCGTGATTCCGTACTGTTCGCCATCGAAGGAGACCCGCATTTTTACCGTGTAACCGGATCGATACCTAACGCGGAATACTGCCCTTGTCCCTGCCTCAAGTTGACGACCGCGCATTGACTCGAAGCCGCCGGTTGGTTGCCATTCGCAAGGCTCGTCGACGACGTAAGGGGTCCAAGTGACGATAGGCTGCCCGGCTGCGTCCTGGGTCTCTGTTGGCTGCTGAATGGTGCATCGATGTCGCAACGCACCTAGCCGAAGGTCTCTTGGCCTGCCGCTCATGGGTAGCTACTCCTCATGAATCGACGTACAAGCATTTCGTAAGGTCGCATCGTTTGCATCGCTTCGGACATCAGCATGTCCCGGTTCTCGAAGTAGTGAGCGATCAGCATGAGCATCGCGGATTTCGCAACTGCTGGCACCTTTGACCCGTCGCTAGAGTAGCCGCATTGGTAATTGATCGACCAGGCGTCCCATCTGGCCGTGGTCCCTGGTAACACCTGCAAATAGGCGATACGGATCTGATCAACATGGAGTTGATAAATCGACGATGGCAATGTCTGCAGCGTGTTGCCGCCGTCGAAGTATTGAATCGAGGTAATCGAGTGAATCGGCGATCTCGGCAAGGTCAGCCCATCGGTCCAGGCTGGGATCCTGATCCGAAGCGTCCGAAAGCACGTTGCCGAATCGGTATCGTGCTCCCACTGCTCCCTTGCTGCTTGAATGAACGCCGCGATGTGAACATCATGGCTAGTGTCGCTGCTTGCGATTTCTAGTTGTTTCTTGGCTTCGCTTAGGGTGATCGGCTCGGCTGTCGGCCCGGTCACAATCTCCGGTATCAATCGCACGTGCTATTCCCCTTTGAATCAAGATTAACGCTACGCCGTCCTGCAAGCTTTCCAGCCTATAGCCGACTGGGAAGCCTTGCCACATTTCAAGTAGATCGACTACCACTAGACCACTCGGCAAACGTCGCCGTCTGCTGCGCCGGTCGAGGTCGATGGAGCGATCTTGGCTTTGCTCAGTACAGCCACCGCCGCAACAAATCCGCCCGATGTCCCATCGCCAAAAGTGACGACAAGCTTGAGGAATGGATTCTTGCCTCGGAGGTCGATCTGAAAGACGCATGTTTGGCCGTCGTCCGTTGCCGATGGCAGGGCCAGGGTTGCGTCACCCATGCCCGATCCGCCCGCGAAGGTTGCACCGGTAATGTCGGCATAAGATCCGCCGCTGGTCGCGCTGTTCTGAACCTTGAGGGCCGTCAACGCAATGTCGGTCGCTCCAAGTTGGACGATGATCGTTGCGTAGTCAAACCCTCGACAGTCGATAACGTCAGCGGTAGCTGATGCGTTATCGAGAATAGCCGCTGGCTTGATCGCCGTCACGAATTTCGACTGTTGAAGTACGTTCAAAATGTCACCTTCTTTCTATTGGATAAATTAGGCTGCTGCCTTGAGTTGGACGATTGGACCAGCGACGTTTGCATCGCCGATTTCGTGGACGTTGATGTCGTAACGGAGATTGGAGAATACCCCGATCTGATCGTATTCGACGTAACGCGAAGCATCGGATTTGATCGTCAAGGATCGACGATTGCCGAGCGTGCAAGCCATCGAGAGGTCGCCGAAATACGCAAACTTGGTCGAGCCGCTGATTGTGCTCGGAAGCGTCTGGCTGAATACCACTGGATAGCCCATAAATTGCTGAACCGGAGCCCCGGCTAGATCCATGACGGTATTGCCACCGAGAGCGTACTGGAGTCGTGCCATGACGTTCCAGTAAACCGCCGAGTGAACAAACCATACTGGGCGAATACCTGGGAACTGCGGAAGCTTCGATACCGCATCTTGGAACACTGCTACGGTCAAGGTCGCTGCCGTGTTGAGCCCTGCTCCCGCTGTTGCAACCGATCCAGCCGCCAGCACGTTGGCAAGCCCGACGATACCGCCGTATGTCGGCAGTCCATCGCCAAGGAAACCGCAAGCGTCTTGCTTGACTGCGTGTTGATATGCGATCTCGGTCACCAGCATGTCGGCAATGGAGATGATTGCATCCTCAGACAACTCCGAGCTAACGCGGGTAAGCGTGCCGAACTTTCGAGCGACCAGGTTGACTTGGTTGACGGTCATATCGGACGCCGTAAATTCAGCCGATTCCCCGATGGCGTAAGCAGTCAAGCCGCTGAGCCTACGAGGGATGGTCACGCTATCGGAGGTCATAGGGTAATTGCGTGCGTAGCGTGCAAATACGCCGTAGTCCTCGACCAGCCGAATAACCGCCGACTCAAATTGAGGGGGCACCAAAGCACCGCCCTTTAGGTCATCGTTTTCGCCCATCGCGTTTTGCACCGGGATGCCATTGTCTCGGCACCACTGGACCGCTTTTACGTTGCCGGTCGTCGCGAGGAAGAATTGACCGCTAGTGTAGGCGTCAGCCTCGGCGGTTGGCCCTGTGAAATTCTTGACCGATCCTCGGCGATGAGCCGATGGAACGCGAATATCAGAGCCCTGGAGCCCTTGAGTTTCTCGGGCCTGTCGAGCCGAGTTGCTTACCGCTGTCTCGATGCGAATGGCCCGCTCTCGCTCTTTGGCAAGATTGGCGATCTGGCCGGGGTTCTTGTCGTCGCCGACGATCGAATCGATCTCGGTTTGCTCGTCTGCCAAAAGGTCGCGGTTGTCTTGCTGTGCTACCGCTTGAATAGCCGACACTTTGGCCTGTAAAGTTTCGATCTCTGCTTGCAATTGCTTGCTAGTTTTCATTTCCGACTGCTCCTGTGAGTTGTGGCAGTCGGTAAACCAAAGTAGCGGCATGACTGCCACGGGACAAAAAATTGAACCGTGATCGTCTTGCCGCTAATCAGTTGCAAGTTGCGTGAGACTTTCGCTCAGGCTCTAAAACCTTAGCATGGCTATTTCGCGGAGTCAAGACCCCGCGTAAACTGAGCCATCTTCGAGCGAAGCAAATTCGATTTCGCTTGGTCGAATTGCGAGGTCATTTTCTTTTTCTTCTTGTCGGTATCCTTGCCATATCGAGCCGTCGCAAGTCCGGCTGCAATCGCCTCATCGACACCGAACCAGGTCTCTGCCGATAGCATGGCCTCGATTGCTGCTTTGTCGTCGGTCAAGTATTGGCTGTAGATGTCCAATAGCGAAGCGTCGTAAGACTCAAGAGCCTGCAGCGTCTTGCGGATCTCTTCCTGGTTGCCAAATGCAATGCTCATCGCTCGATGAATCATTACCCTAGATCCGTCGTTCATGAGCCGCTTGGATCCTGCCAGGAAAATGACGCTAGCAGCCGATGCTGCTAGGCTGTCGTTGATCGTAGTCACTTCCCCCGGGTAGTCTCTGAGGATGTTGAAGATGTCGATCCCCTCATCGGCCGCGCCTCCTGGGGAGTTGATCCGAACCGTAATAGGGCCATCGCCGAAAGACTTTAGAGCCTTCCGCACCCCGCCCTTGGTGATCGGATCGTCGCCCCATCCGTCACCGACAACCCCGCTTAAAATGATTTCGTTGGTTTCGTTGTGAATCTCAATCATTCTTCTGCCCTTTCAAAGCAAATAGCCTGTTTTCCCAGCCTTTAACCGTGTTTTCTACCGCAGTTCGTAGGTCTTTCGGCCCATGTTTGGCCGCAAGTTCTGCTAGCTGCCGCGTCGATTCCTGGCAATGGACCCGAGCTAAATCCCGGTCGAGTCCGATTGCTTCGATCTTGTCCGCTAGTTTAGCCTCCCACTTGGGGTAGTTCTTGCCAATCCAGGCCACAAATTGTGCCTTTCCAGCCGCGTTGGTCGCGTTGTTGGCCTCAGTTCGGATTAGGCTCCGTAGCGTCTCATCGACCGCCCTAGCGTTCCTAGCCTGGGTTTGCGTGTCGCCTTCACTGTCGTCTTCGTCTTGATCGTCGCTTGGGTCTTCATCGTCGCTAGAATCGCCCTTGCTGCCCCCAGCCGATTGGATATTCGGGTTGATAAACTCATCGCCCCCCGCGTAGGGGTTCAAGTCTAGCTTTGATCGGCATTCGTTCGGGTTCATGATTCGCGACGAAATAGCGATTGAGAATGCGTCGATGGTTTCCTTTAGTGCCGTTCTGAGAATCGCCCCCGTGTTGAATTTGAAATAGACCTTGCGAAGTCGCTTTTCGGTCGGCGTTCGGAGTTTCATATCGCATTGCTCCTCGAACTGGACCAGCCATCGATCGAGGCACTGAAGGTAGGCAATCTGCGTCTGCTCCCTGGAGCTATAGGAATCCGTCTCGCCATCGCCCGGCATTCCCTCCAGCCCGAAGAGCATCCCGATATCCTGGCGATTGAACTTTTGAAGCTCAACGAATTGAGCGTCGTTGTTGTTCATCGACACCGCGTTAGCCTTTACGCCTTCGCGTAGTAAGCCTGCCTTACCTGCGTTCTCGCTGCCCGCTTCCGCTGCGTTAAAGCCATCGATAAACGCTTTAGCGTCTTCATCCTTGCGGTACGCTCCTTGAGGAGCTTCAAGAAACAGCTTGCCGCGAAACCCCTTGGCAATTTGCTGGTTTTGAAACCTGCCTGCCTCTTTGGAGGTGCTGAAAATGATATTCGCCAAATCTAGCAAGCCTAGCCCGTCGATGCCGTTCCAAGAAAAGCCACTCAGGTGCAATACGTCTTCATCGTGATAGACCAAATACCCGTTCTTGTCAGTGTCGAAAGTATCAAATAGCTCGGTCCTAGTCTGGTCTTCAGGCTTGTAGGCATGGTATTTTTCGCCCTCGTGAATCACTGTCCAGGTTTGCTCTGGCATCATAGGGATAAGCTCATCGATGCCGTCGCCGTTGCGGATGATTGCCGCCCTGCCGTTACCCTTCATAATCGCATGACTTAAAATCTGCTGCTTAAAAACCGTGGGGCTTTGAATCTTGTTTGGTTGCTCTCTGAGTAGCCTGTAGCCGTCATGCGTCAAATCGTTTTTCGATCCTTCGCCTACAACCCGCTTAACGTCGATGGGCAATCTCGCAAAATCCCCGGTCAGCTTGTTGTGCGCGAAGAACGCTGGAGGGATGCCCATAGCGTCCTTGATTCCAACCCTGGCCGGATTAACATCCCAGTTGAAACCAGCCCACTGAACCAATCGAGAAAGCATGTCCATTCACTCACCCCTTAAATGACGTAAAGTTTCCCGGTAGACCGCTCAGGCTGTAGGCTTGCGATCCTATAGGCCATTACTGCTGCAACGATTGGGTCAATCTTGTCTTTGCTTTTCGCTTTATCGAACATCCACCGATCTTGGCGATCCTTGCAGATTATAGCGTTATTCGCGCACCAACGCAGTAGTTTTGAATCGGCAAATACTAGCCGCCCGTTTTTCATCAGGTCAATAAAGTCGCGGATTGCCTCGTTGAAGTTGGCTTGGTTCTGCGCCATCCGGGCCGCTGTTACGCCTGCCTTAGTCAACTTCTCTCCGAGTTGCTGCCCGTTGTACGGATCGTAAGCCGCTGCACCGATGTCGTTAGCTTCAAGGTCGGCTAGTAGTGATTCGGTTAGTTCTTCAATCGGGTAGTCAGCCTTGATTATTTCCTCGTCGAAAATGAACTGCGAAAATGGCATCGCCGTAAGGTCGCGGTTACTGTTCGATGCAATGTAAGCCTTGGTTCGGATTTCGTATCGATAGACGGTCTTTCCTTTGTCGTCGGTGTCAATTGGGAATCTGGCACAAGTAGCGTAAGCTGCCAAGTCGTCGCGTGCTCCAAGGTCAATACCGGCCCCGTAGCCGTCAGCCTGGGACCAATCCGAGTAAGGCTTAACACACTTCTCAAAGTCCTCAAGGTCGAAGGCTTTCTCGATCGATGAAACAATTCGGTTGCCGTGGAACCGATCAAGTAGGTTTCGCCCGATTGCGGTATGGCGAAATTTATTGACTTGCTCCCGAAGGTATTCAGCCTTGACCGAAACGCCTAAATTCGGGTTGGATTTTAGCCAGGTGCTTTCGTCCTCAAAGTCGTCGTCCTTGTCTAGTTCGTAGATCAAAGCAAATAGCGTTTCGTCTTTGTGGATGCCTGAGACTACATTGACCGCGTAGTCGTATTCTTCGAGCCACAATTGTGACTTATCATCGCCCGCCGTCGTTATGATGATATGGAGCGGTTGGGATCGTGAAGCTCCGCCCGTGACCATCGTGTCGTAGAATTTTCGGTGGTGCTGGCCCCATGCGTGAAGCTCATCCATTACCACGCCGTGAGGATTCAGCCCGTCAAAAGGCTTATCGGAAGACACCTTGCGAATATACGATTGATTGTGCTCGTAGGTTATCGTTTCGTTTTTGATGTCGGTCCGTCTCTTCATCATTGACGATTGGTTGACCATGCGTTCGCATTCGCCGTAGGCTATTTCTGCCTGCTCTTTTTTCGTTGCCGTCAAAAGAATCTGCCCAATAGCTTCGGGCTTACCCGTCCTCGGGTCGATGTCGGCCATTGCTAGGTAGTGGCAAAGACCCGCAACAAAGGTCGTCTTGCCATTCTTGCGTGCCATCGACCAATAGACTTTGCGGAATCGCCTGGTTCGATCCTCGTCGCGCCGCCATCCGAAAATGTTCGATAGCCCGAATAACTGCCAGTCCTCAAGCGTCAGTGGCTTGCCGGCATATTCGCCGATCGAGTGACGAAGGATGAGCGGGAAAAATTCGCAAACTGAAGTGGCCTTGACCGGATCGAAGTAATACGGGAAGTCTTGCGACGATTGCCGCTTCATGTCCAGCCGAAAGCGTAACACCGCATCCTTTACGCGATCGCACGCAACGATCGAACCGTCTTCGACAGCTTGGCAGTAGTCCTCGACTCGTAGCGGGATTCCGCTTGCGATCAACTTGTCGACCTCGCTAGCCACTGGGCAAATTCGTCCTCTTCTTCCGTCTGTGGTGCCTTGAGTCTCGATCGGCTCGATGGGGTTAGGCCCAGTTCCGCTTCACGCTTTAAGATTCGGTCGGAATAGGTGTGAAACTGATTGGCCTCGGGCTTGAGTTTGGTCCGCCCTTTTTCGTCCATGTCCGAAACCTGGCCGCCCTTAATGACATCCCACAGGGCCAGCATCATCGAGTAATCAAGGCAATAGCCTGCAATTAGCCCCTGATCGGTCACGGCTAGCAAGTTCATTGATTCGAGTTGGTCACAAACCCAGTGCCATCGGGACTTGGCAACCGGATCGTCTTCGACGGCATCGGGAATCCTTGGCCTGCCTAACTTCGGTTTCGGCTCTTCTGCGTTGCGTCGCTGTGGGTTCTTGGCAAATGCCCCCGAAGCCTCTTTGGTGGCGTTAGAAAGCGGTTTACGGCCCTTTACCACGATGCAACCCCCAATTTTGTGGAGCCACACGGAAGCGA
>JGI10211J14876_10001399_pt1 | contig 10579 bp, 8 predicted proteins | sample Etolagsediment_FD_14876 | JGI IMG/M metagenome (IMG submission 14876)
TATGTACCAGAAAGAGAGAATCTTTTTCTTCTTCTTTTTCAATAGCAGGGATATCTGACAAAGGTAGTACGCCTGTCAGGGCCTCTAAAATCAGTAACGCAGCGTTTTTATCTAAGGGTTTATTACCTGAACCGCACTTTGGCGAATATATGCATGAGGGGCAGCCCTGATCGCACGGACAGCCTTTAATTAGCTCCAGAGTCTGACGTAAAAGATCCAGGATTATATCGAAACCCCTCTGTGCAAGCCCTACACCCCCTGGATAGGAATCATAAATAAATATAGCTGATTTTTCTACCTGAGGGTGAAATGGGTATGATATTCCTCCGAGGTCATTTCTATCACATAATGCAAAAATGGGAAAGAGACTGATGGCTGCGTGTTCTATAGCATGAATACCCCCCATAAAGTGATACCCTTTATCGTTCACCATTTTCTTGATACTATCCTCAATAATAACCCACAGCCCTACTGTCTCAAATGTCTGGGGAGGAAGCTCAAGCGGGAATACACCAATCAATTCCTGGCCGGGAGTCCTTCTTTTCTCATAGCCGGTTATTGTTTCCGTCACTTGAAGATTGCCAAGCTTCACAACAAATTGCCCTTTTGGCTGGCTTTTGGTAATTGTGATAATCTCGGTTTCTTTTTCCGATCGTATCCGGGTAAAATATTTCAGTTCTGTGTGTTGTGCAATAATGTTTTTTTTGCCGATCAGTAACTTCTCTACGAGATATGGGCTGGCCCTATGAAGATATATTGCACCTGGATGACACTCCTTGAAGGCTCGTATTCCATCAACGGTTCCTATCGCCGTCCCTGTATCGGCATCAAATACGGTATAGCTTTCACCAATTGAGCGTATGTTTACCCTCAGATGTGGCCTTTTTTTGGTCGCAAACCATGTGTGGTTCCCCTCGCTCGTCCTGCTCAGCTCTCCAATAGATTCTAAAAAATCACAATGACCACTGAGATCATTATGCCAGAATTGGCTATCCTGCAAGGTGAGAGGGTTTTCTGCTGCTGCACAGGGTAAATGGGCCCGTATAACATGGGCATTGTCTGGGTCGACGACTGCGGCTTCAAAGGATTGATCAAAAAAGGAAGCTGGGTGTTTCATAAAGTATTGATCCAGGGCATCTTGATTGGCAACCAGAATTACCAGGGAGTTTCTCCCGGAGCGTCCTACTCTTCCCCCTCTTTGCCAGGTATTAATAATGGTTCCCGGGTATCCAACCAATATACATACATCCAAATACCCTATATCAATTCCCATCTCCAAGGCACTTGTCGATATAACACCAAGGAGGTGTCCGCTCGTGAGTCTTTTTTCAATTAAACGACGTTCCTCAGGTAAAAATCCAGCCCTGTATGAGCTGACCTTATCTGTTAAATCTGGCGCTAGTTGTTTGACCCACATATGAATGAGTTCGGTGACTTTTCTGGACTGGGTGAATACAATGGTTCTGAATTGAGCGTTGAGGCATTGTATAAATAATTGTGTGGCTAAAAAATTGGTACTGGTCAAAGGATTGAGAAACATAAAATACTGTCCGGATTTGGGGGCACCGCTGTGAGAAATCACGTCTAATTTTTTATCTATGAGGTTTGTAGCAAAATCGTGAGGATTTTGGATAGTAGCTGAGGAAAGGATAAATTGTGGTTTGGTAGTATACAGAAGGCAAATTCTTTTTAATCTTCTCACTATCTGGGCAAGGTGTGAGCCAAAAATTCCCCGATACGTATGAACTTCATCAATAATCACAAAGGTTAGATTAGAAAAAAATTCAGCCCATTTGTCGTGATAGGCAAGAATGCCGCTATGGAGCATGTCAGGATTAGTCAGGATGATATTTGGAACCTTCTCCTTAATCCTCTTTCTGTCACCTGTTGATGTATCTCCATCATAAATGGCTGCACTGATCTGGACTTTCTTAAGCCCGGCGGTAAAGTCACGGAGATTTTTGAGCTGATCCTGTTCAAGGGCCTTAAGAGGAAAGATATACAGGGCCCGTGTTGATGGTGTTTTTAATATTGTCTCAATGACACCAACATTATAGATAAGGCTCTTGCCACTGGCGGTAGGGGTAGATACTACTATGTCTTTCCCCTCTTGTAATTTTCCGATTGCCTCGGTCTGGTGAGCATACAGCGTTTCGATATTACATTCCCGAAGGAGATGTAAAACGTTTTGAGAGAAAATCGGTGTGTGATCGTATTGTGGATCTTGCTGGGAAAGATAGCGATGATAGACTATCTGAGGACCGAGATCCGTTGATTTTATTATTTGTTCAACAAATTCTGATAAGTGCATGTGCTTAATGGTTGCAAGAGGTTTTAATTATCTATAAAATCTATCATATTTTTACCTGGATTGTAAGATTAGATAATCGTAAAAGTACATTTATTCTGGACAATTAAAAAAATTTATTATTAGATGTCNCTCTAAGCTTTTTTTCAAAATATCGTGGTATAAGTCAGAGGTTAGCATATGAATGAAGTAAGGAAAATTCCGCCAATAACTCATCTACTGTATGTAAGAGGTGAATTAATAATCAAAGAAGGAGATTACGGAATATCTATTTATAAGATTTTAAAGGGACGTGTACGGGTTTTTAAAACGTCAAATAATATTATTATTCACCTTGCCACGTTAGGAAGAGGAGAGGTGTTTGGAGAGATGACATTTTTTAATTTATCCCTTGAGCCACGATCAGCATCTGTTATAGCAATAGATGATGTTGAGCTCGAAGTCTCGCACTCTACTCGGCTTATTGAGGAATATAAACATATACCAACTATATTGAGGTATATGACTAAACAGTTCACGAATAGATTGCTGAATATGAACAGTGTTGTGGAAACACTAAACAAAAAGAAAAGGCAGAAGAAGAAAGAGAATGAAGAGTCAGAGTTAGATGAAAGGAGATATGTCAGAAAAAAGATTTATCAGGATTGCATTTACAGACCAGTTGCCCATCCATCGAAATTAGAATTGCGTGGAGTTGTTAAGGATATAAGTCCTCTGGGCTTAGGAATAGAGGTGATTGCTAAAAATACTATAAATTTTAGCCATGATCTCGGCGCTCATTTAAAAATCAAATTTCGGCTTCCTTCAGGAAGCAGTATCAATGAAGTTGCTGTAATAAAATCAATAAAAAAGAGTAAGACGCCAGGCTTTCTTTTTTTAGGCTTAGAATTTGAAAATATTGATAAAGATGCTATCAAGAATATAGGTTTTTTCATTATGATGCCGTAGAAGGGATTATTGTATAGATGGCAATAGACAGTTTCCTACATGGATATATTGTTAAAGAAGAGATTGTGCAACACAATGTTACCATAATTGAGGAGGGAACAAAAGGGGATTGGATGTATGTTGTTTTGAAAGGAAAAGTGAAAGTTAAAAAACAAACCCCGCTGGAGGATATAACAATCGATACCCTTGGAGAAGGCAATATCATAGGGGAAATTCCTTTTTTTTTAAAACCATTTAAATCGCGCACCGCATCAGTAATATCAGTAGGTAGGGTAAAATTAGGTATTTTAGACAAGGAGAGACTGGAACATGAATATGAATTATTATCACCACAGTTAAAAAGCCTTATTAAAGCCTTGGTGTTAAAATTAAAAGAGACAACCGAAAAGGTTAGTTTATTAGCGGCGGTGCGTTAATACATGTAGCGGCGAGAAAAATAGGCTTTTTTTACAAAGGAAGTAAAGAAAATACTATAAGGAGGAATGAAGAAAATATCATTCCTCCTCAAATTTTTTAGGGCTCGACTTTTATAAGCATAGCGTCACCCTGGGCAGATCCAGAACAGATACCACATATGCCAATTCCTCCGCCTCTTCGCCTCAGCTCATAGGCAAGTGTCATGATGATTCGTGCTCCGGTTGCTCCTATAGGATGCCCATAGGCAATAGCACTTCCATTCACGTTAACCTTGGCAAACATCTGCTCCTTGGTAAGTCCCAGAATTGTTCGAGCACTGACTAATACAACAGCGGCGAACGCTTCATTGATTTCGATACAATCAATGTGATCAATGGTCATATCATTCTGCTTCAAGACTTTTTTTATGGCCAGTCCCGGAACAGTGGCAATATCCTTTGTCGGTTGAGAGACTTCTGCATAATCTAGGATAGTGAATAAGGGCTTCAGACCCAGTTCATTCGCTGTTTCTCTGCTCATCAAGAGACACACATCTCCTCCATCATTGATGCCCGGGGCGTTTCCGGCAGTTACACTTCCTGCCCGTCCAGTAACTGTGCTTTCGTGTCCAAAAACAGGGGGTAATTTTGCCAATCCTTCCATTGTAGTATGTGGTCTGGGTGGTTCATCTTTGTCAATAATAACCGTCTCTTTACCCTTTGTGGTCTCTACTGGAAATGTCTCATCATCCATTCTCCCGGCCTTCATGGCCTCAACTGCTGCCATCTGTGAATGGCAGGCCCATTCATCTTGCTCTTCACGACTGAAACCAAATTCATCACCGACCTCCGAGCCGTGAATAGCCATATGTCGGTCATAGAATGGGTCCCATAAGCCATCATATACCATCAGGTCAAGTGCCGGCCGGCTTTTAAGTCCCATTCGTACACCCCACCTCATTTCTGTGAGGGCATACGGGCAATTACTCATACTTTCCTGTCCACCGGCTATACATATCTCGGCCCTTCCCAATTGAATCATCTGGGTTGCCAAGTCAATGGTTTTAATTCCAGAAGAACAGACCTTGTTCACAGTAATAGTAGGGACCGATTCAGGAATTCCTGCAAGTATTGAAGCAGACCTACCAGGAACCTGTCCACACGCTGCTGGTACAACCTGTCCCATAAAGATATAATCGACATCCCCTGGCTTTACCTTGCCGTTGGTTCGTCTAAGGACTTCCTGGATTGCCATTGCCCCAAGTTCCATGGCTGTAAAATCTTTCAGGACTCCTCCTGATCGACCGTAGGGAGTTCTACATGCCTCTACTACCACAATTTCTCGGAAGTTTTTAAATTGATTTGTTATTTTTCTTCCCATAGTTGAAAAATCCGGTTTTCTTTTACCATATTGTGCAACTGGTGCGTCAGCATAGATTTTGTTCATTTTTCTTTCAACCCTCTGTGGCACTTTCTCCATATGTATCTCCTTTCATTAGTGAATAATTAACTTTAAGAAATTATTTCAATATCTTTAATTGCTTGGAATATTATATCAAAAATATCTTGGATATCTTCTTCTTCAACACAGGAGAATGCTATTCGTATATCCGTTTCGCCCAGCGAGATTATCCCAACACCGTATTTGTTTAAAAGATGAAGTCGTAATTCTTCAGCATTTACGTTTTTTAACCTGAGGCACATGAAATAACCTGAATTAAAAGGATAGACATCCCAGGCCTCATCATATTTATTATCTGCAAGTACTTCTTTCACCCGGGTTGCCCTTTTGCACAGTATTGCAAATTTTTCTTTCTTTTCTTTTTCATAGTCTTCTGAGTTAAGTGAGCCAAGGATGATAGATTGGCTGAGATGAGGACTGTTTGATATACTTCCTCTAACTGCACCGGCCGTCTTTCTCTCCAGGGCATCATAGCAGGCGTTGGAGTTGTTCTGCAATAACGTGCCATAGGTAACAAATCCCACCCTTAGTCCCCACACATAGTTTTCCTTGGTTCCACCATCCAGTTTTATTGCCAGTATCCTTGAATCAATTCCGGTGAGTAATGAAAAAAGAGATTCCTTCATTGAATTGTCATCATAAAAAAGTCCAAAGTAGGCATCATCTAAAAGCACGACAAGGTTGGTGCCTTTTTCTGCGAGATTACCTAAAATCCCGGCAATCCTTTTTCCTTCTTCCTTTGTTGGCGTATATCCTGTGGGGTTGTTCGGGAAATTTAACAATATCACAAGCTTTTCCCTTCCTTGAGCTTGCTCCCGAAGGCTTTCTTCAAATGAAGGGAGATTGAATCCCCCGTGTGATGAAAAAAGCTCAAAGTTTTTGATCTGTGCGCCATGCAAAACTGTGAGTATCAGGGTATAGTTCCCCCAGATCTTATCAGGGAGCAGTACAACATCACTTTCATCTATCCACATCTCAGCAGTAACAGAGAGGGCATGGGTTATGGCATTCGTTACGATTGGGAGACTTATTTTCTTACCAGCGAGTGAAGGGTTTTTTTTGAATAATAGTTGCTGCCAGGTCTCTCTGAGCTTCGGTATGCCAAAAGAAGGGGCATAATTAAGTGATTGGTGAAGTGGTAGGTTTATATATGACATGATAGAAGGAAGGTGCATAGGCACTCCATTTTCTGTGGCAATACCTATGGTAGCATTATATTTAAAAGCTTTTTCCTTGGCCTCGGCACCTTGCGAGAGAATGCCTTTTGGAAAGTAAAGATTTTTTCCTTTAGGCGATAGCATATTATATATATGGGGATTGGCTTTTTTGATACTCTCATTTAATTCCTGGGCAATAGGGTTCATTGTATGCTCCTCTTTTTATTGTTTATAAAAGGCAACGGCTCTACTTCCTGTTCTTCTCGATATCAGTGAGAGTGTCGAAACTACCGCTATCTCTCCTACAGAGATCCCCTTCTTTCATCATGACTTTTCGCAGAATCCCTGCTAATGATAAAATACAATCGAGGCATAACTGACAGAACTTCGATAATTTCCAGTCCTGTCACCAGACATATAATAATGAACCAGTTTCCCTTTTACATCTTCAGGCAAAATTTTCAGCAAAAGACCTATTGGAACCCTACCACATATAGTCGCTTCCGTTTTTACTAAATAGTGTTGATATCCCACAAAATCGACATTTACAATTCGGTCTATTGCTCCGTAATCCAACTCCTTTATTTTTTTTCTTGTATCCTTATTTAATGGGAATGGTACATAACCAAAATATTGCCCATAATGAGTAAAATCTGAACTCACGACAATCAGGCTGTTTTCATCGATATATTTCTTAATTATGCGTGCCAGAATCTCGTAGTCATCGTTTTTTAGCTGGCCTACAATTATAGGAACCAGTTGAAAGTTGTTGAGAGTTCTCTGAATAAAGGGAAGCATATTTTCGAGTGAGTGTTCTTTAGTATGCGCATATGATATTGTGCTGATTAATACCTCTTTCAAAAGGCTTTTACAAATATCCATGTCAATTTTGATTAATCCTAAGGGCGTTTTATAATAATCTGCTCTTAAAATTGAAAGACCCCTAAAAGATGCATAGTGGCTTGGTGCCAAAATAATCACCTTGTCAAATTTCTGTTTCATGAGAGGTTTGAAAGAAAAAGCCGCACCTTGTCCTGAATACTTAAATCCAGCGTGCGGGGCAATTACAGCGACAATTTTATCTTTAGATCCTTCTACACGAACATCGGCAAGAAAGGAGTCAACCATTCTCCTTAATTCTGTCTCTGCGGCTGGGTACCAATGCCCACTTGCAACAGGCCCAAATATAGTTTTTTTTGATTTTGTCTTTTTTGCTTCATCTTCAGCAAAAACTATAAAACCCGTTTGTATAATGACAATAAAAATAGCAAGAAATACTAAACGAATACCCAATCTTGCGATAGACAGATTTAAAGAGCCTTTTTTCATTTTTATACCTCAAGGTCTTTAACCTTTTTCTCTTAGGGCTATTTTTGAATTATGCTATGAGATTGACATTGAAAAGTCAATTTGAAAGACACTGCTTTCATTAAAGGCCATGCGGCACACCTTTGATCGAAAAGCGAATGAACAAAGGGGAGGGCGTTAGTAAGTGTAATGTGGAAAAAATTAGATTGTACGGCTTCTATACAATTGTATTATTCGCTATTACAATCCTTTGTACTTCTGAGGTTCCTTCATAGATAGTTAATACCCTGGCATCGCGGTAGTATCTCTCTACGGGATATTCCTTGCTATATCCATACCCTCCGTGAATCTGAATTGCTTGATATGCAGACCTGTTGGCAGTCTCAGATGCGAATAATTTTGCAATAGATGCCTCTCGTGTAAATCTTTCTCCTCTGTCTTTCATCGATGCAGCATTAAACGTGAGGAGCCGTGATGCTTCGATCTGGACTGCCATATCAGCTATCATCCAGCGAAGGCCTTGAAATTTTGATAAAGGGCTGCCAAATTGTACTCTTTCTTGTGCATATGTGACAGCCGCATCCAAGCATGCTTGAGAGAGTCCCACAGATAAAGAGGCAACCCCTATTCTTCCTTCATCCAGGGCGGTCATGGCAATAATAAATCCCTGTCCCTCTTCACCCAGCAAATTTTCAGCAGGGACCCTACAATCTTCAAATATCAGGCTTGTACAATCTGATGCCCTCTGACCCATTTTATCCTCATCTGGGCCAACAATAAAACCAGGCATTCCTTTTTCAAGCACAAAGGTGCTTATTCCCCTGTGCTTTTTGCCTTTGTCTGTGTAAGCAGTGGCCACTACAACATCTGCATTTTTCCCGCTGGTGATCCATGCCTTGGTACCATTTAGGATATAACTATTCCCATCCTTTTTAGCCGTTGATTTTGCTCCGGCTGGGTCAGACCCTGCACCTGGTTCTGTCACTGCAAAGCACCCAAGCTTTTTCCCTGCTGCCAGAGGCTTGAGATAATTTTCTTTAAGAAAATCAGAGCCAAATCTGAATATAGGCCCGCAGGAGACGCTGTTATGGACAGACATAATGATCGCTGTAGAAGCGCAGGCGTATCCAATTTCCTGAAGGGCTAAACTATAGCTTATTGTATCGACGCCTGCTCCATTATATTCAGGTGGAACACTCATTCCCATAAGCCCAAGTTCGCCCATTTGTTTTATAATATCTGCGGGAAATTCTTTTGTTTTATCCCTCTCCGCCGCTGTAGGAAGGATGGATTCCCGAGCTAAATCCTTGACCATAGCCTGGATCATCTTCTGTTCTTCATTGAGTTGATAGGACATTTCATCTCCGTGGTTTATGGTGTATAGAGTACAACCACCATTTCTGCTTTTTTAGAGCTTAGGTTTCTGAGCTTATGAACGATAGATGAGTTAAAATGGAGTGAATCCTCCGGGTTTAACACGTTTTTATTATCCCCAACAGTGACCTCTATTTTACCTTTAAGCACATAGATAAACTCTTCCCCTTCATGCTGATAATTTACCCCTTTATGATCCGAGATCGGATCTATAAAAACTTTGAAGGCCTTGAGATGTTTATGAATAGCATCTGGTGTTAATGTTTGATAGGTGTAATCCTCTGTTCTTTCTCGAAACCCCTCTGCTTTCTTTTTGTCAGCTTCATCTTTCTTTTTTCTCAAGAGAACACCACTATCTATTTCTAAGGCCCTTGAAAGTCGCAAAATATTAGCAACCGGAGGTATAACGGCCCCTTTCTCTATACCGGATATATAATCGATAGAGAAACCTGTCTCGTTCGCTAAATAATCAATACTCAGACCTTTATCAGTCCTTATATCTTTTAATCGTTTGCCCATAGGCTTTTCTTTTTTTGCATGTGCCATGATATCCCCTTATAATCGTTTAAGTATAATGCTTTTATCCTTCCTTTTCCTTTGTTTTGCGTATATGGCTCACTATCCTCCACACAAAACTAAAAAGAAGAGTTGCACTGATAAGTATAATAAGGTTCGAGGAAAAGAATGTCATAATAAATGAGAATGGTTCACGTAGCTGATATGCAGTATAAAGCAAGTCTATGCCAAAAATGATAAAAAAAACAGCGAGAGCGAGTAAGATAATCTGAGTAACCCACCAAAGAATAGGGTTTTCCACTATGTAGTACCTGTTTTTAGTTTTTTTAAAACAATAGTATCACAGGCGGTGTAGGGATCGATTTCACCTTTTACGATTGATTGGAGAGTGGTTTCAAACTCACCTGAATTGATAATTTCATTGAAAACATCATGGATGATTTTATCCTTTATCATCTCGGAAAGGCCATTTCGTGCCTTTTCATACTTACGCATGGATTGTATTTGTGCAGAAGATTTCAAATGTTTGCGATGTTTTTCAATTTCATCCAGGATTTCCTTCACCCCTTTATCAAATACCGCCTGGGCAGTGAGAATTGGTGGCTTCCACCCATCTTTATATCTTTTTTCATCCATCTCGATCATCAAGCGAATATCGTTTACGGTCCTGTCTGCTCCTTCTCTATCCTCCTTGTTTATTACAAAAATATTACCTATCTCTAAGATGCCTGCCTTAAGGGCCTGCACATCATCACCCATCCCAGGTACGAGTACTATAATAGTAGTGTGTGCGCTCTGAACAATATCTATTTCATCCTGCCCGACACCAACTGTTTCAACTATAATCCAGTCCTTTCCCATGGCATCCAGGACATCAATAGCGCTTCTTGTCGATTGCGTAATGCCCCCGAAGTAGCCTCTGGTTGCCATTGAACGTATAAACACACCTTCATCCATGCTGTGACGCTGCATCCTTACCCTGTCACCCAATATAGCGCCACCGCTAAAAGGGCTGGTTGGATCTACTGCAAGGACACCAACAGTCTTTCCAGCACTGCGAAGGTGAGTCACCATCTGATCTACTAATGTAGATTTCCCTACGCCAGGTGCA
>JGI10211J14876_10001400_pt1 | contig 10579 bp, 14 predicted proteins | sample Etolagsediment_FD_14876 | JGI IMG/M metagenome (IMG submission 14876)
AGAACAGAGAGCTGCCCGAGATTCATAACGGCAGCAACATTAATCAGGGCAAGAGTAAGGACCGTGAGAACACGGCGGTTAGGTTTTGGGACCATGGATGAACAATCCAGATAAATAATATAAAGGTTAGGGGAGAGGAACTTAATACGACTAGTAGGCGGTGACCAAACAATACACGACCCAAAGCAGTAATTGCCCATATTCTAGAATATTTTATCTGGATTTTTCTATTTTGAGCTCACCCATGCAAGTATCCCCAGGGACATTGTAGCAAAAACCATGGGAATAAGCTCAAAAATGCCCTGCTTCCCGAATACCCCGAGCATCATGTGGAGGAGGGGATTGCTGCTTATTGCAAAGAGCATGAAGGAAACTACTGCGAGCAGTATTCCCAAGGTGAAGCTGCTCCTTAGTTCAATGTAATCTTTCATGTATATGAATACTAGGTAGATGGATATCAGAAACATTACGGTGGAAACGCTGTTCATCAGGAGAAACTGGCTCTCATGGAGTGCCCTGAATTCCTCCCGGCTTTCCAACCCCCTGAATGGGGTAAGCAGATCTGCAACAAAAAAGATGCCTATGCAGAGCACTACTACGAGCAGCGTAAAGCCCACTGCCTTAAAACTGTAATTATTTTTTCTTTCTTTTTTTGTTTCCTTTTCTTTTGCCATTGTTTTCACCTTTCAGGAGTTCCTTAAGGAACTTATTTTCCTCCCATTCCGGGCTTATGAAGAATACCTGGCCATAACCGCTCTTGGGAGTGTATATTATGCCGTTTTCTGTGAGGAGCTCGATGTGCCCCTGGATGGTCTTGTAATCCAAACCCAACTCCATTGCAAGCTTCCTGGTATTCATTGGCTTGCTGCTGAGCACGTTCAAAATCCGTATCCTTGTGGGGCCTCCCCTGGAAGCGTTCAAAAGCCAGTAGAGGACCCTTGTCCTGGAATCCATCCGAAATAATTAGCTCTGGGAGAATTTAAAAAAGCAGGGAATATTCCGGCGTAATTTGGGGGATATTTGGGTAAAAAATCGGAAAAACCCTTTATAAAAAGCCTGCTTTTTCCATAGCAGGTGATAGCATATGAATGGAAAACTAGCAGCATCCGTTCTTGCAATTTTCTGCCTGTTTGGCATGACTTTTGCAGGATTCGGTATGGAAAAGGGAATGGAAGGGGAGCGCGAAGAGCTTCCCCTGGAAGTAAGGGCCGATTTCATGCAGGCAATGCATGAAGGGGATTACGAGGCCGCGATGGAGCTCCATGAAGAATATGGGCTTGGCGGAAAGAAGCTGGAGCACGCAACCCCGGAAATGTTTGAGATTAAAGGGGATATCTTCGCTGCACAGATTTCAGGAAACTGGCTTGAGGCAGTAACGCTTCAGGATAAGCTCATGGAACTTGTAAGGGGAACCGTGCAGGCCCACTTCCAGGAAAAAAATGAAGAATGTAGGGCCTTTATGGAAAACAAGGAAGTGCAGGAGCTCATGAAGGAAGCGCACGAAGCGATGGAAGCAGGAGATGTGGAGAAGGGAAAGGAAATCCGCGAACAGCTCAATGAAATCGTACCTGAGGGGTGTGCGCCTCCAATGCACGGGCGGATGCCTGGAATGGGGATGCACAAGGGGAAGATGGGAATGCAGATGCAGCCCCCGGTTGTGGAGTAAACCACAATCCCCTTTTCTTCTTTTTACTTTTCAGGATTGGAAAAAGAAAAAATAAGGAAAGAAAAAACTATTTCGTATCAATAATGTTGTAGAGCCACACAAAGACGTATGCGCCTATGAATCCATCAAGGAATCCATAAATTGCTCCTAAAATTGCTCCTACAATGCCTGGTCCGTATCCGATGTAGATACTTGCAAGCCCATGGACAAGTCCGAGTCCATATCCTGTCCCACTAACCAAAGCCATTATGAGACAGGTAATGCCCCAGATGATTCCGGCTGAAAGGCCAAATGCTTTTGGGTTTAAAGCCATACGATCGCCAAATGAATAAATAATTCAAACTTTTTAATGTTTTTGCTTCGGCTAACGTTTTTGCTCAATGCTTGAAACATCAAGCTGCATAAAATTCTGACTGTCCACTGCTGTGAACCCCAGCATGATGAGGAGTATGGACTGCACATCTTCTGTGCTTGCATAAATAGATGAAACTTTATGGCGCTGTGCAATATCTTTCAGGGTGCCCACAACCAAGTCGCATGCATCCGAATCTGCAGGAATTTCTTTACGATTTGCATCTTTTGCGCCCGTGCGAGCCCATTCCAGGGATTTTACAATCATCGCTTTCCCTGTTATGTAGAAGAATAGTTCGCATGAAAGGGTTTTTCCCTCTTCAGTCTGCTGGATGAATGAGATTCTGCGGACAGGAACGCGCATCTTGGTAGTTGCAGTGCGTATCTGTATTCCAAACCGCTTTCCGCTGACGCTCATCCTTATCCTTGGAATCTGGTCTACACGGCTGTTTCGCTGAGCAGAGTAGATGCGTTGCATTCCGTTTTCCTTTCCCATATAGTTATTATTTATGTATAAATAAGTATAAAAAGGGTGTCATTTGGCATCTTGAACGTTCACGCCTTGAGGTCACGGCCTCTAATAGGTATGCTGAGGGGCCTCGAGGCGTGGAATGCCTTGGAAACCGTTTTAAAACAAGCAGAACAAAGGGAGAATGAAGTGATTTTATGGCAGTTGAACATCTGAACAGCGAGAGTTTTGACGCTTATGTGGCGAAGGGAGTTGTGCTTCTGGATTTCTGGGCTGAGTGGTGCGGGCCGTGCAGGATGATGGGACCCATCTTCGAAGAATTAAGCGGGGAAATGGAAGGAGTGAAGTTTGCAAAAGTAGATATTACTGCAAATGAGAGCCTGGCGCAGAAATTCGGTGTGATGAGCATCCCTACACTTATCCTGCTCAAAGATGGGGAAGAAGTTGACAGGATGATGGGGGCTGTACCGAAGGAGCACCTGAAGCAGTGGCTAGAAGGAAAACTATAGATATAAAAAGAATAATGGAGATTTGGAAGGTATGAGGGCACTGGAGCACTCGATTGCACTTTACAGGGAAAAGGCAGGATTCATCCTGCTGTTCTCTCTTCCATTTATCATAGCGCTCCTTATCCCTTCCTTGGTCTCCGGGCCTACATTTATCTCGCTTGGAGCCGTGTTTTTGCGTACGGGAAGCATTCCGGAAGTTGACCCTGTAGCGGTTGCGGTGATGCTTTCTGCGTATCTGGTTTCGATGTTCCTTATTGCACAGAGCATTGTGAGCATTACTTTGCTTGTGAAAGTGAGAAAAACACAAACCAACCCCACTACTGAGGTGGTGAAGGCACTCAGGAAATACGGGATTGCAATATTCCTTGCATACACTTTTGCTGCACTGCTTATCCTTATTGCGCAATTGCTTACGTTTGATTTGGAGATTCGGGCTATCCTGCTTCCTCTGTTGATGCTGCTTATTTCCACAATGGTGTTCTTTGTGCCCCAGGCGATGGTTATTGATAATTATCGCTTGGGAAGGGCAATAGATGCATCCATTTCAACGGTTGGGAAGAAATTTTTGGATGTTGTGCTCTGGATACTGATTGGGACGCTGCTGCTTACTTTGAGCGAGCTTATCCTCTTCCTGCTTCCGTATCCGCTGGGGTCATACCTGGTGCTTTTGGTTAATTCTGTGTTTGTGCTTCCCTTCCTGGTGATTTACCAGGCGCACATCTACATGAAGAAATATGCGCTTGCGCACTAGTTTTAATGCTTTTTAGGGAAGTGGAATGCATGAGGAATCCTGCTGTAGCTGGCCAGTTTTATCCTGGGACTAAGGAAGAGATTGAAGAACTTGTGGAAAAATGCTTTTCTGAGGCTGGGAAGAAGGCGAAGCCTGTTTCTGCGTATGCGGGGGTTGCTCCGCACGCGGGATACCTGTATTCCGGGGTGCCTGCAGCTGCTACATTTCTGGGCATTAAGGAGCTGGAGAATGCTGAAACTGTGGTGGTTGTGGGCCCGAACCATACTGGGGTCGGGGGGCTGATTGCGCTTTCCACCGAGGATTGGGAGCTTCCTACGGGCGTTGTGAAGAATGATATTGAATTTGGGAAGGCTATGCTGAATGGCGCGAACTTCCTGAAGAAGGATAATGGTGCACACCGTATGGAGCATTCAATTGAGGTGCAATTGCCGTTTTTGCAGCACCTGAACCCTAAGGCTAAAATTGTGCCGGTGTGCATGATGGACCAGAGCCTGGAGGGTGCGCGGGATGTAGCGGATGCGGTGTTTGCTGCAGAAAGGGAGCTGGGGAAGGAGGTTGTTGTGGTGGCCAGCTCGGATTTTTCGCACTATATTCCTTCTGGGGATGCGGAAGAGAGGGACAAGAAAGCGATGGGACAGATACTGAAGCTGGATGCGGATGGTTTCCAGAAAGAGAGGAAAGCTCAGGACTGGAGCATTTGCGGGTATGGGCCAATCACTGTTTCTATTCTGTACGCGAAGGCGAAGGGTTCTAAAAAGGGTTTGGAGGTAATGTATACAAATTCCGGGAAGGTTACGGGAGACTATTCCCAGGTGGTCGCTTACGCAAGCATAATCTTTCCAAGGTGAACTCTTATGGGAACAGAAGAAAGAAAGGAAGAGCATATCACTGCGGTGCTGAAGAAGGATGTGGAATACAAGAAGAGCGCGGGCTTTGAGAATGTAAGGCTCCTGCACAATGCGCTCCCTGAGATTGATTATTCTAAAATTGAGCTTAAAACCAAGTTCCTGGGAAAGGAAGTAGTTCCTTTGATGATTACTGCTATTACCGGAGGATTTGCCGGAGCTGTGGAGATAAATAAGCAGCTTGCGGAAACTGCGGAAAAGTATGGGCTTCCCCTTGGGCTGGGAAGCATGCGTGCAATGATTGAGGGCGCGGAAGAGGAGAGTTACTTAGTAAAGCAGTACTGCCCGAGCGTTCCGCTTATAGGGAATATCGGGATTGCACAGCTTGCTTCCTATCCTGTAGACAGGATTGAGGGGCTGGTTTCAAAGGCGGAACTGGATGCGATGGCGGTGCACCTTAACCCGCTGCAGGAGGTGCTGCAGCCCGAGGGAGACAAAAACTTCAAAGATGCGCTTAAGAAAGTGGAAGCGCTTTGCGAAGGGCTTTCTGTGCCGGTTATTGCAAAAGAGACTGGAGCTGGGGTGAGCAAGGATATTGCTGAGAAGCTTAAGGAGGCGGGGGTGGAATGGATTGATGTTGCAGGAGCAGGGGGAACATCCTGGAGCAAGGTTGAATATGAGCGTGGCGGAACTCCTCCTGGATTTGAGGAATGGGGAATACCTACGGTTGATTCGATTCTTATGTGCAAAGGGGTTCTTCCGCTTATTGGAAGCGGAGGGGTAAGGAGCGGGATAGATGCGGTAAAAGCAATTGTGCTTGGTGCGGATATTGCCGGGGCTGCGAGGCCTTTCCTGCTTGCATATGATTACAAGACGCTTGATTCCATGGCTTCGGAGTGGGTTGAGCAGATGAAGATTACTGCATTCCTTACCGGATGCAAAAGTTATGCTGAATTAAAAAAGTTGGAGTATGCGCTTTAGAGGAGATTTTGATGTACGCTGAAATAGGTGAAATCCTTAAGGGAAAAATGAATGGAAAAAAAGTCAGCATTAGAGGCTGGATATTCAGGCAAAGGAGCAGCGGGAATCTTAATTTCCTGATTATTCGTGATGCTACTGGACGTGTGCAGGTAGCGGTAAAGAAGGATAAAGTTGATGAGAAGAGCTGGAAGAATGCATCTGAGGTGTATATTGAGAGCTCCGTAACAGTTGTTGGAGAAGTAAAGAAGGATGAGAGGGCTCCGGGGGGATGGGAGCTTCAGGTTTCTGAGTTCCGCACTGTGCAACGGGGAGAGCCTTTCCCGATTTCCAAGGATTTGAGTGAAGAATTTCTGCTTGATGTAAGGCATTTATGGTTGAGGAGCAGGAAGCTTGCGTCAATTTTCAAGGCAAGGCACCATTTGGTCAATTATCTTCGTGAGTACCTGGATAAAGAGGGATTTTACGAGACCCCTCCGCCCATTATTACTAAGGCGGAATGTGAAGGAGGAAGCACGCTCTTTGAGATGGAATATTTCGGGGATAAGGCTTACCTGAGCCAAAGCGGACAGCTTTACCAGGAAGCGCTTATCTTTGGGCTGGGGAAGGTATATGCATTTGCACCCTCTTTCCGTGCTGAGAAGAGCCGTACCATTCGGCACCTTGCGGAATATTGGCACCTGGAGCCGGAAATGGCGTGGTATTCCCAGGAGCAGAACATGAAGCTTCAGGAAGACATGGTTGAATATGCAGTCCAGAAGTTTGCAAAGGAACACCTGGATTTGCTGGAGGAGCTTGGGCGTGACCCTAAGGTACTTCAGAAAGTGAAGGTTCCTTTCCTCAGGATGGATTATGAGGATGCAATAGATAAAGTAAATGAGCTTGGGGGAAAAATAGAGCAGGGGGCTGATTTTGGAACCCAGGATGAGGCACTTCTTACTAAGGAATTGGAAAAGCCTTTATTCATTCATAATTTCCCTTCAAAAATTAAAGCGTTTTATATGCGGGATGATCCGGAGAAGCCGGGGACTGTTCTGGCTGCTGATATGCTTGCGCCAGAGGGGCACGGGGAGATGATTGGGGGCTCTGAGCGTATCTGGGAGCTTCCTGAATTAGAGAAGAAGATGAAGGCGTTTGGGCTTGGGCCAAAGCAGATGGCTTGGTATGTGGACCTGAGGAAGTATGGGAGCGTTCCGCACTCTGGATTCGGGATGGGAATTGAGAGATTTGTGAAGTGGACTCTTGGGCTTCATCACATCCGTGATACTATTCCGTTCCCAAGAACCATTACGAGGGCTTATCCATGAAGCATAAACTCAAAGATGGAAGAGTTGTGGAGATCGTTTCGCTTAGTGCAAAGATTCCCACTAGATGGCTTCTGGATTATATCAATGGTATTATTGAAGAGGACGTCTGGCTGGGCCATACCAAGAAGTTCAGTATGAAGCAACAAGAGGAATGGAAAAAGAATACTCTTAAGGCGATGCGGAAGGGGGAGCAGCTTTACTTTGCTGCGCTTTATGGGAAAAGAATTTTGGGAAGCTGCAGCGCAGGGAGAGGAACAGGAAGGGATGAAGACAATGTGATGCTGGGGATAGCGGTTTCCAAGGATTTCAGGAGGGAAGGGCTTGGGGAATTCCTGATGAAGCATGCGATTGCTAGGGCGAAAAGCAAATGGAAGCCAAAGAATATCTACCTGAACCTGGCTGCCCCGAATAAAGGAGCACGGAAATTGTACGGGAAGCTGGGCTTTGTGGAAATAGCTAGATTCCCAAAATGGGTAAAAAGAAGGGGAAAGTACTACGATTTTGTGTGGATGATTCTGAGATAGCTACCTGAAGCCGCCGCCTCCTGAGCTTCCACCCGAGAAGCCGCCGCCTCCCGAAGACCAGCCACCGCTTGAGCCTCCGGAAAATCCGCTTGAGGTTCTTCCGCTCCTGTTTCCATATTTTGAGAGGTTTCTAACTCCCCAGGCCTGGCTATACAACACAATTGAAGAAGTGCGGACCGTGTCCATCTTTTCAACTCTTGCTGCAAGCAAAGTATCCAGCTCGGAAAGGTGCCTCTTCACTTTATCTGCAATACCCAAAGCGGTTGCATAAACTATGATGTCTCCCCAGAGCAATGCTCCGGATGGGGGCTCCTCCTTAAGCGATGTGGATTTTACTGCGCGTGCAAATGCATCCCATTGCTCATACTGCTTTTCCCAGCCACCAGGTATTGTGGGCTGGAGGTAGTAATAGAAAGATGCAACAATTGCTATAACGCTTCCAAGGATTGCAGATATCAGGGCAAATGCATAAAGAAAATCTCCCTTGTCCAACAGGTAGGCGAAGAGGAAGAAGAAATCGATGGAGAATATAGCGCCAACAAAGAAGAGCATGAATCCAGCGAAAACTGCACCTCCTGTCAGAATCCCCATTCGGGTTTCATGTTTTTTGCGCACAGCATCAAGCGCTTTTTTCTTCTTTATTATTTCCTTGATTGCCTTGTTGAATTCATTTATTTTCTTGGGAATATTGGATTTCTTGGCCTTTGCCTTGGAGCCAATCTTCTTGAATTCCTCTGCAAGTGCATCCAGGTCCACTTCCTTCTTTTTGCCCTCATCGAATATCAGGTCTATTGCTGCCTGCTCGTGGGGCTGAAGCTTTTTGGATGATGATTTCAGGAAAAGGATTGTGCGCTCGCGCTTTATTTCCTGCCCAGTGTAGCCTTTCTTTTCAAGCTCCATAATGTCGATTGCCCCCTTGTTTATGAGTTCCAGGATTGTGGCTGCAAGTATTTCTTTTTTCTTGTATTCGTTTCTTAGGAGAACGGAAACAATTGCAGGCTCTTCCCTGGAGGGAGGGATTATGCTTTCCCTAAGCTTCATGAATTGAGGCCTCTTGGTATAGATGTACCCTGCTATTATTGCGAGGATTAGGAAGATTGGAAAGCAGCAGGGCGCGCAGAAATTATCTTCCGGGCTCACCAGGGTTTCGGAGCCATAGATTTCCCTTTCTTCTTTGAGGATTTCATATGCTGAGCCTTCTACAACTTTGGAAGTGGATACGGAATCCTTTGCGAACAGGTAGCATCCTCCAATGTAGTTTCCGGAGGGAACATTATCCATTTCAATTACTATGGAGAGGTCATCTATGTAGGCTTCCCCCTTCTTTGTGGAATAAACTTCAAAGTGCATAGTTTTATCACGGGAGGCTTCGGGCAAAGTCATGGTGGAGCGGAAGGTTTTTGCGGGAACTGCCCAGTTTGCACCATAGTGCTCAAAGCATACTTTTGCGTAATCATCCCAGAGCTCTACTATGTTTAGGAGTGTGTAGTTGAGCTCCACTCTGTTTGTGCCTGCGAAGGTTTCGGTCCATACAATCTCTGCATTGCCATCATAGATTTGGGTATAATAGTTTACGGGCTGGCCGTTTATGGTTACTGAGTGGACTACCACGTTTCCGAGCATGCCGTAGTCTGCGGGGCGGATGGAGCGGTAGCCCTCATTGTATGCTTCATCTAAAGTAAAGGTAAGGGTTTCCTGCACAAAGAGGTCTCCATTGGGCTGGACAGTTGCATCAGTATAATAGCTGTCTATTGTAAATGAGAAAACCACTGAAAAAAGGAAAAGTGCAAACAGGATTAATTTGGTGTTCATGGGAGAAATACGAAAAGAAGGTTTAAAACATTTGATTGTGAGCTGGAAATATGGGAGTGAAAGGGGTGGCAATCCAGCTCTACCTGAAAGAGGTGGAAGATGGCGGGATTGCACCGAGTGAATACCATAAGCTGCGCAACCTGGAGAGGTACCTCTTGGAGAAGAAGGGTGGCAGGTATTACCTGCGGGGGATGCACAGGAAAAAATTTGTTGTTGCAATGACCGGGGGGGTATTTGATGTTGTGCACATTGGGCATATACACACGCTTACTGAGGCGAAAGAGAAGGCGGACGTGCTTGTGGTGGTTGTGGCGCAGGACAAACACATAAAGAAAAAAAAGAGGAAGCCTTTGCACTGGCAGGAACACAGAAGGGTGCTTGTGCAGGCATTGAAGCCGGTGGATTTAGCTATTCTTGGGGGGGATGAAATGGAGGAAACGTTTGAGCGCGTGAATCCTGATCTAATTGTGTACGGGTATGACCAGAAAGCATTCCTTAAGCCCAAGGGGATTAAGGTGGTGCGCCTGAAGAGCAGGATTGACCCGAAGAATGTAAAAACCAGAAAGATTTTGAGAAAGCTTGGAATTTAGGTGAAAATTATGGTTGAATTTGAATTGGTTGATGTGGAGATTCCTGAGGGAACAAATGTGATATTGGGGCAGAGCCACTTCATTAAAACAGTGGAGGACCTGTACGAGACTATTGTGGAAAGCGGGATGGCCATAAAGTTTGGGATTGCATTCTGCGAAGCTTCCATGAAAAGGCTTGTGAGGAGCGATGGGAATGATCCGGAGCTTACGAAGCACGCGGAGAAAGAAGCACTCAAGGTGGGTGCAGGGCATTCGTTCATTATCTTTATGCGGGAGGGGTTCCCGGTTAATGTGGTGAACAGGATTCAGCAAGTGAGCGAGGTTACTACCTTGTATACGGCTACTGCAAATCCTTTGAAGGTGGTAGTTGCAAAGGAAGGGGAGCAGAGGGGAATAATGGGGGTCCTTGATGGGATGAAGCCATTGGGAGTAGAGATTGAAGAGGACAAGAAGGAAAGAAGCGAGTTCCTCAGGAAGATTGGGTATAAGAGATAAGTTTTTATATATTTGAATCAGAGGTTAATCCATGCCTACTTACAGAAAAGAAGAAGAAGAGGAAGAAAGGCCGAAGAAAGCGGTATCATCAGGTTCATTCAAGAATTTTATGGGTAAAGCCAAAACCAAGAAGTTTGTGCAGGACTGGCATGAGAAAGGATATACGAAAGCGGGTGTGCAGGAGCTTCTCTATGAGATTTACCAGAGGTATGGAGGGGACGGGGACGATGATGATGAGGACACGGTTCTTGGAAGGGCAGGAGACATGCTGGACGTGATGAA